>Ga0209137_1003462_pt1 | contig 13234 bp, 13 predicted proteins | sample SaaInl5LU_22_DNA_FD_184642 | JGI IMG/M metagenome (GOLD analysis project Ga0209137, IMG submission 184642) | Marine microbial communities from expanding oxygen minimum zones in the Saanich Inlet - ESP_105LU_22_DNA (SPAdes) (version 2) | ecosystem: Environmental > Aquatic > Marine > Intertidal... | reverse complement strand
TAAATATCATGAAATTTGGTATATCATTAAAATAATATACTGTTTAATAGTAATATGTTATCCTTTCTTATTATCAATAGAGAAATGGAAAGGAATATTAGTTGCGTTTACAGGTTTTATAACATTACTGTATACAAAAATGACACTCCCTCCATCAGGAAGTAGATGGTGTTATTTTGCGGCGTATGTACCTGTTATATTTTGCATACATGATATATTGCAAAAAGTAAAATGTTAAATAAATTTACGCATTCATTTTTGGAGGGTTATTTGCAATAGCAATATCCAAATGTTTACCACATCTGATAAAAAAGTTGTGTAGTTCAATAGCTCTGGTTCCTGTTACGCTGTCATCTGGGATGACTGTTGTGTTGCCTTTTTTGTAGCATAATAATACTGGTATTCCATTAACCATCTTTTTACTTTTTAATAAAGAATAGAAGTCAAAAGATATGTCGACATCAATATCGCAACAGACGACTGTTTCAGGCGATGAGGCAAAAAAAGCATTAACAACATGTTTAATTGTTTTGCAAGGACCACACCATTCAGCGCCTAATTTTATAACAATTAGCCCTGGATTATTGTTTAGTAAATGCATAAATGCCTGTCTATTGGGTATTTCAGTAATGACATTTTTTTCCATTTGTAATATTGAACATAATAAAATTTAATTTTAACTTTATTATTTTCTTTCTGTTTCCTTCATTATTTTCCAAACAAACATTCATTCATTTTCATGCTCACTTATCTGTTTTGTCTTTCTCTAAAATAACCTCCTTTGACAAATTCTTAATTATTTTATTCTCCTTTTCAATATCATTATCGCCCTTACCGCCCATACTTTCTATAAATATTTTGTTGTATTGATCCGAAATCTTAGATGTACTCTTGTTATAGTCAGGATATTTTTCTTTGAATCGGTTAAGCAGCTGACTATTTTTATGTGCAACGTGTTTGATTACATTACGAACCTTGGGATACCCATTTATTTCTTTATCCCATTTATCTTCGTCTTTGATATACAATATTTCGCGTTTTATGTCTGTGCAGTGAATCGGACGAGATGTTACGTCCATATCCTTCAGATTTCGCGCGATTATATTTGTGATTCCATTCACATATCCTATTTCTCCCATTTGCTCTAAATCAGATAGCTGCAATTTTAGCGAGTTAACAAAGTCAGTAATGTTCATAGCATCTTTGCATGTATTATTCAAAAACAGTTGAATATTGAAGGTTTTGTTGTGACTGTTGGTAACATGCGTACCTTTCTCTAAAACATCCATCATCTTGGTATGTGTTTCGAACATCTTATTCTGTGTATCAAGCATTATATTTTTGAGTTCATGATTTTCTTTGATGAGCGACGTCACTATTTCTTTATCACCGATATATTGTTCAGATGACTCCATAGTTGGTGCTATTTTACATCGTAATTTATGTCTACTAAGACCACTCTTAAATTTATATTCACGACCGCATACGCACACGTTTATCCCGTGTCCTCCATTCGTGACCAGGGTTTCCTTCTGACTAGATATGCTCTCATTTTTCAAAAAACGGCACTTTTCGGCACTTTTCGGCACTTTTGTTATCATTTTGTTATCATTTGTTATCATTTTGTGTTTATCGGTTGATAAATGTTTCATGTAATGACTTTTATGTGACGTATTATAGTCACAAGGTTCGCAGCAAAATTTTTTCGGCACTTTTCGGCACTTTTGGTTATCATTAGTTACCATATATAAAGTATATGAATTATTTTTCTAAATGACTATTTTAAAATATTTTTTTTTTATCGTAACAAAATTTTTCGTTGAAAAATGAAATTTAGAGCATTATGCTCTGATGTGACTTTTTGCGTTTTTTTCCAGGTCTTTTTCAGGAAATCCCAGAATTGGACATTTATTTTTGTCCAATTTTGAAAAATGGAAAAAACTTTCGGAAGAAAAAAACCCTCCACTGCGTTAAAATCCTGGGGTATGGATATTTAGGAATAGTTGAAAATCACTCATTACTAGATCTTTATCAATCTTGATATCACTTTTATGTAAACCATCAATTTGTTTGATTTCACTAACTGTATCATTTGTACTAGATATATTACATCGTTTATGATGGTTCCATAATCCCTGTCTATACATATATTTCTTACCACATACACATTCAAAATTATTGGCGTTTTTTGGCGTTTTTTTGTCATCCAACGTCATCCGTTTTTCATTATTTTGGTGTTTGCGTGTCAATAAATGTCTTTTATAATCGCTTTGTTTACTACATTTAAAGTCACATAATATACACACAATTTTTTTGGCGTTTTTTGGCGTTTTTTGGCGTTTTTTGGCGTTTTTTTGTCATTCATCGTCATTCTAATATGAGGACATAAAAAACACTCAAGTGCGTAAAAAACCTAGGGTATGGATATTTAGGAATAGTTGAAAATCACTCATTAAACTCGCCGAGTGTAACTTCCTTCGATACTTTCTTGATGATTTTGCTCTCCTGTTCGTCATCATTATTTCCTTTGCCGCCCATGGCTTCCACAATCAACTTATTATATGTGTCAGAGTATTTTGATTCTGATTTAGTGCAGTCTGGGTGTTTCTCTTTAAACTCCTGTAACAACCTTGCATTTTTATGTGCAACATGCTTTATGGCTTTGCGAATCTTGGGTTTATTATTTTTTTCCTTGTCCCACTTATCCTCGTCTTTGACGTATAATACTTCTCTTTTTACATCAGTGCAGTGGACGGGACGCTCAGTAACATCCATGTCTTTCAAATTCTTAATAATAATGTTTGACATACCATTCACATAGCCAATATCTTCCATTTTCTCCAAATCGCTAAGCTGCAGTTGTAGGTTATTCACAAAATCCATAATATTCATGGCATTCTTGCATGTTTCGTTCAGGAAGAAATTCAGGTTGAATGTTTTGTTGTGGCTATTAGTATTATTTGTTATTTGGTGTGTACCGTTTTTTAGCAGTTCAACAACCTGATTTTGCGTTTCTAATACTTGTGTCTGTAGGTCATTATTCTTTTTCAATATATTCAACACGAACTCTTTATCAATAACAAAATCACCGTTCGAAGTTTTCAGTTGTTGTTTATTATCATTATCATCATTATTATCATGCTTTATAAATAGATAATTACATTTTTGCTTGTGATACCATAACCCATGCCGTGATTTATATGTTTTACCACATTCACAAATAAAATTTGGGACAAAATGGGATTTTTCGTTCAAAAGTGTTCTATGTTTGTGTTTTGCTGTCAATAAATGTTTATTATAATCTTTTTTTGATAGCGTTATGTATTCGCATTTTTTACATAAAAATTCATATGGGATTTTTTGGGATTTTTTCATTCTCAATGTTCTATAATATTAGAACATAAAAATCCCCTAAAAAAAATGTATAGGACCATTTTTAATAATACAAAAAAATATGCTAACAAAATATTTCGTCGAAAAATGAAAATAAGAGCATTATGCTCTGATGTGAGTTTTTGAGTTTTTTTCGGGTCTTTTTTCTGCAATATCGAAAATTGGACATTATTTTTGTCCATTTTTGAAAAACGCAAAATACTTTCGGATAAAAAAAACACTCAACTGCGTAAAAATTTCAATTTTTCGGGAACTTTAGCAATAGTTGATTTTTGATAATATTATTTTCAGTAATAAGTTTTTATGTGTGTATTAATTGATTATTAAACCAAATATGTATTTGTTACATTACTTATATGTTTAAAAATATAAATTCATTAAAAACAAATTTATATTTTGATTGATTATTTTCTATAATTTTAGCGTTTTGTAATATTACATACAACAACAAAATCACAAATGTAGTTTGATGTGGCGTTTTTATGTAAGTATTTTTATTTTTTTATATTTACGTGTTATTATATGTTTACTATTATCATTTTGTTTACCGCATCTCAAGTTATAATTGGAATATATACAAAATCAGGAGTTTTTGGCGTTTTTATGTAAGTAATTTTGTAAGTATTTTATACTTACACAAAAAACGCGTAAACAACTTTTAACTATTATTGAAAGACCATATTGCGATTATTTTGCAGACCTAAACCGCTTAGCAATTTTTCTTAGTTCGTTTATATCTATCTCGGGTAATTCAGCATGTGACTCCCAATTATACTTGCAATAAGCAGAAATAAATTTACAATCTTCTGTATACCATTCACCATGATTCAACAACAGATAACCGTGTATTTTGTCTGGTAATAAGTATAGATTTTTTTTAGGCAATACATACATTAATTGCACTAATTCGTCTACTGGGTTCGGTGGCTTATTGGTGATTAATTCGTTTTCAAAATACGGAATATAGTTTATTAAATCGATTAACAACGGAGGATAAGTATACCTATATCTCCAATCCCAATTTGGACACCCAAATGTATAATACTTCATAGTCCATTCAAGACCTTCTAAGAAATTCATGCAAATTTGTTTGCGTCTAACATTATCAATATCAATATTGAATAATGCCTGATAATACCTATCTTGCCAACCGTCTACATTTACGTCTATATATGTTTCTAATTCTAAACTGTGCTTGTCTGAGGCATATAATAGTTTATCATTAGCGTCTACATTTGCTACAAATCTCTGTTGACGTTTGCGTATACGTACCTCTTCTTTGTAGTATTCTTCCTCTTTTTCAGCTAATACAGATAACATTTTTTTCACATTTTTCCAATATATTACTTTACCATTCGTTAAATTAACGTCCTTTTCAGAACCTACTGCTTGATAATATGCATCCATTATTTTTGTTATACCATTTGTCCTTATGTTTATAGATGGAAAATGAGGCATAAAATCGTTTCCTAATAAAAAACATATGAATACATAGTCGTATATACAATTGGCTTGTTGTTTAGGTGTTAATTCCACACCGTTACTTAGTGTAGATACAATCTCTTTGGAAAGGAGATTTATGTCTAATAAATACCTCTTGTTTGCCTCTAATTCTATATTAATTGATTTCACAAATTCTGGCGTTTCACGGTATAAAAATATATTTTCGCAAACTGGTAGATGGTTTATGGATAACATAATAAGGTCTGCATCTAGACCATACACAACTGTATTAGTATCTTCAGTATGTTGTTCTGGGTTTTTGCGTATATAATCGAATATTTTATGCTCACCTTCACCTGGTTCGTCGCTCATAGATAGTATAATTTTTGAAACGTTATAAGATGTTGCTTTATTTTCAAAGTATTTTTTTACAGATAAATTAAGCTGTTTCATAAATTGTGTTCCAGGTGTAATCTGACTTGTGTTAAATGTTTCGATAGTTTGTACTTCAGTTTCACTTGCTTCTTTGTCACTATTCGTATCAGATTTTACGTTATAAGTTGATTTGTATCTTCTACCTCGCTGCTGGTCTAGCTTTGCAATAGGAGCAACCCCATCAAAAGTAATATAAAGTATATTGTTAGGTCTAATATCCTTTACATATTCCTCTATTTTAACACATACATTATTAATAAGTGTTTCTGTGGTAGTAAAAGGCGTTTCTGATTGATATATACAATCGTATATTATAGAATTGCAATCTAGATAGAAATTATCGGTTTGGGTTGTTGGTAATATTCTTTTAATAATTGTAGTATGATTTTTTACAATATATGAGAAGTAACTAGGAATACCCATTTTATTTGGTTATAATATTATTGTAAGATATATTTAAGTTATTTACACATGTAGTTACCTGCAGATATATGTTAACTTTACGCAAAATAGTAAAATGAGAGTAAAATGTAATTATTTTTTTGGTGTGTAATAAAAATATTATTATATTTTATGACAAAAATAAAGAATGGTATTAAAAAAGATGAAGATTCTCAGAATTTATTCAACATAGTCATGAATAAGTTGGAAAATTACAGGGAGATTGCTGAAAATACCATAAAACATATACATAATTCTAAACATTTAGAAATAATTTCATCTAATGAGTTTATTAATTATATTTCATCTTGGTTAGACATTAAACAAAAAATTAATGATTTGCAGAAGATGGATTATAGTAATATTACAAAAACAACAATAGTATCAAAACTTCAAGATATTAATAATGATATATCAACCATTATGAAAAAATGCGGCACAGATACCTTGAGCGACTTGATAAAAATATGTGTAGGGGATAATAAAATAATAATAGACAAGGAGTCGCAAGATAAATGGCAATTATTATTGAAATATTTTCATCCCGTATCCTACTCTATTGTTAATGTCAAAAATGAGTGTGTTGTAAAAAAAGGCGACAAAAAGGTCACTACACCAGAAGAAAATAAAAATACTATAATTAATAACCTGATAGAATGTTTAGATGTATCAAGTGAATTTGAAGAATTCAAAATGTTGTGTTATGGAATTAAAACGGAAATCAAAATCAGTAAGGATAAAAAAATGGTTATATATGGAATATTAGACGATATTTATGTTAGTATGATTAATAATAAATTTATTCAGAGTAAAATAGATCTCTTAATTAAAAATGATAGCAAGATTATAGACGATAACAAATTTAAGTCGTTTACTACATTTGTACACTCATTAACAATAAAAGATTTTTTAGTTAAAGAGGATATTAATAGCTTTTACGCAGCATACAACGGTATTATAACCCATGTGGCCTCTTTAAGGCAAAAAAGTATAATCAATATAGTACGTGACTTCATTAGTGATACTCTTTATACTAAGCGATGTATACTAATTAATTTGCTAATATACTCTGATATAGTTGAAAATCAATATTTGGCGTATTTGTTGTATGATATCATTTCAAATGATAATAATGGCGAAGTAGATAATAATGAACAGTTGAAGTTGTACAATAGCTTACCATACAACATAAAACAGGAATTCAATAATGCGATGAAGTATACCGTAAATTATACTACAAATTTGACCAATTTTGATAGCAAAAAGATCCCATTAGAGCAACAAATATGTTTAATGAACGTATCAGATAGTGTGAAAGAAAAAGCGATGATAAAATATAAAGAGGTAAAATCAAAGTCAGAGGATGGTGGTTCTAAGGCACGTTTTTATCTGGAGGGTCTTCTAAAAATACCATTTAACGTTTATAAAAAGGAACCCATATTGAATAAGATTAACGAAATTAGAAGTGACATATTGGTTATCAATAATTGTAAATTGTTTAACGCCATAAATTGTAAGGAGGTTTTAACTAATAATGATATACTTATTTTGATAAATCGTATGAAACAAATTATTAACGACGACAAGTATAATGATACTATTTGTAAAGTGATATATAAAATCTTTAATTCTATGCATAAAACAGATATTTTGGTTTATGTTAATAATGTTAATGAATACATCAACAACAGAAACATGTCGTTGCCTGCTATTGAGACAAATAAAAACAGGAAGGATGTGGTTAAAAATATATCAAAATGGATTGAAACTTGTAAAACAGATGATAAAATAGATGAACTGAAAAAATTATTTGTAGATCATTTGTCAGGTAGTAATAAATATAATATACCAAAAAATGATGTGATTGAAGCAACCAAACTTACAAATCAATTGGTTGGTAAAATGACCGAAATATCAGATTACATTAAGCAAGTAAAAAAAACTCTTGACGAATGTGTACACAGTCACAAACACGCAAAAAAACAGATAGAATTGATAATTGGTCAGTGGATAAATGGTACAAATAATGGAATAGAAGCATGTGTATTGGGTTTTGAAGGTAACCCAGGTATAGGTAAAACCACCTTAGCTAAGGGATTATCTAAATGTTTGGTAGATCATGAAGGAAACACACGTCCGTTGTCTATAATTGCGATTGGTGGTGATGCAAATTCATCGACATTAGTAGGACATTCTTATACATATGTAGGAAGTACATGGGGACAAATAGTTCAAATCCTAATGGATACCAAATGCATGAATCCTATAATAGTAATAGACGAAGTAGACAAAATATCTAAAACTGAACATGGACGCGAGATTGTTGGTGTTTTGACGCATTTATTGGATCCCACCCAAAACAAACATTTCCAAGATAAATACTTTTCAGGTATAGAGCTGGATGTTTCGAAAATATTATTCATATTGTCGTATAACGATGTGGAAGCTATCGATCGTGTAATGTTGGATCGTATTCACCGAATCAAGTTCGATAGTTTGAGCATAGAAGACAAAATAATTATTAGTAAGAAACATTTACTTCCCGCTTTGTATGAGAAATTTGGATTGGAGAATACGTTTGAATTTAGTGACGATGTATTGAAGTTTATTATAAAAGAGTATACTTTAGAACCTGGTGTAAGAAAACTCAAAGAAAAATTATTTGAAATAATAGGTCAGATAAACTTGGATATATTGTCTAATCATAACGTTTACGAATTGCCTATACAAATAACTATAGACGATATCAAGGAAAACTATTTTAAAGACAAACGAAATGTAAAACTACATAAAATACATACTACCAGCCAGGTAGGAGTAATAAATGCTTTGTGGGCAAATGATTTAGGACAGGGTGGCGTATTGCCGTTACAAGTTTCTTTTATTCCAGCTGGTAAATTTTTGGATTTAACGTTGACAGGTTCATTAGGTGATGTGATGAAAGAATCAATCAAAGTAAGCTTGACAAATGCCTGGAACTTAACAAATACATCAGTACAAAATGAATTGATAAAGAAATATAATAATCCATCAAAAAATAACGTATATGGATTACATGTTCACTGTCCAAGTATAAGTACTAAGAAAGATGGACCATCAGCTACCACAGCGTTCACCGTAATACTATATAGTTTATTTAACAACATCAAAATTAAGAATTACTTTGGTATAACAGGTGAAACTAGTTTTGACCATGTATTGACAGAAATAGGAGGATTAAGAGAAAAAATAATACATTCAATACCATCAGGAATCACCGAATTTATATACCCCAAGGAGAATGAATATGACTTCCAGAAGATAATGGATGTTTATAAAGACAGCGATATAATAAAAGGTATTAAGTTTCACTGTATTGAAAAGATTGAAGATGTACTTGACCTAATTTTGGAAAAATAGAAAAAATAGAAAAAATAGAAAATTAGTCTACAATAATAAAATCAATATTATTTTATTATTTTATTATTATATGAGTAAACAAAAGAATATGAGTAAACACAATAAAAATAAACAGTCAGGCGGAGAACAAAATTCCCCGCTTAAATTTTATCAACCTTTGAACATGTTAGTATTTTTATCATTCTATTCGCCTGTTATCGTAGCTTTTGCAATAACCTCAATATCATTTGTTTTACAAAACGCAAAAGGGTTTATTTATTTTGGATACTTATTAGGTTCTTTAGTTTTACGTAATTATGCTTATATGGTTGGCGGAGCAGATCCTATAGATGACGATGGGTCAATATGTACGTCTATTCAATACAGCAAATATGGTAATAGTGGGGTAAGTGCTTTTGTGTTTGCATTTACTATTGCGTATATGGCTATTCCTATGTTTGCCTCTAAAAACCCCAATTTCCCTATTTTTGTTGCCTTATTAGTGTATTTCATTTCAGATATGGGTATTAAGTCATTTAAAGGATGTATCAAGGATAATATCGACGCACTATTGAACGTTTTAGCTGGTGCTACTGCTGCAGCTATGATTGTAGGTTCTATGTATGCAGGTGGATCTTCTGACTTTTTATTCTTTGGTGATAGTTCATCGTCATCATCGTCATCATCATCATCTTCTTCCTCCAATCCAAAATGTTCTATGCCAAATAGTCAAACATTCAAATGTTCTGTTTATAAGAATGGTGAACTGATAGGTTCTATGCCTTCAAAGAGTTCTATGTAGATATGCCCCAGTTAAAACAATCATGATTCATTTTAATCCATTTTATGAAATCCTTTCTTAACAGATTTCTGTGGAATGTTTCATTCAACTGTTGCATATTTCCCTTGGTATTATATTTGTTAGCAAAATTTATAATTACATTCCTTAGATTTTTGTGGTTATATGATGGGGCTAGGTCAGCGTAATTCATTAGTGGTTTATGCTTTTTTTTGTTGACATAATTATGGAATACATATATCATATTTACAAAATCATTTTTGGTATTGATTTTGTTAATGTTTATTTTAGATAAAAAATTAGTAGCGTCATATGAACAGAAGGGACATGGTAGATGTTTGCATATCATTTTAATAAAGTTAAATAATTGATTTTTTACTCTTGGAAACTTGTCTTCTAATACCTTTTCACCTAATGTATGAAATAATATCCAAACAGCAGGCCCCCAAATTTCAGGTCGTGTCATGATATTATATATAACGATTTTTATTTAAAGTTTTATGATGTAATTAGATAATTATGAAATATTCTATTGAAGGCGAAATTGATTTTTATGCCGAATTAAATTCATTATCTAATGACGTTAATGTTAATATTGTCAAAGATGCATGTAATAATGATGACAGTAATGAAAGCGATGACAATAATATATGTAATGCAAATAATGTAATTAATGAAAATGATCCCAGTAATATTTGCTTAATTACAGGAGATAAATTAACAGATCATTACGTTGAGCTTAAATGTGGGCATAAATTTAACTATATACCTTTGTATAATGACATTAAAAATCATAAGCTAAAATTTAATTCTTTAGAATCATTTGCAGATGGACACTTAAGTATGAACCAAATAAGATGCCCATATTGCAGAAGTAAACAAGATAAATTACTGCCATATATTGAAAACTCAGGGTGTTCGAAAATTATAGGTGTTAATTATTTGAGCGATTCTTCTAAATGTGGATACGATTTAACATACCCATGTTATATAACCACCCATTTGACGTCCATAAATTATGGGGTAAATACGTACGGCGATTACAATTTTTATTGTTCAAAGCACAAAAAGGAAATGATTAAATTTTATACTAAGAAAGAACTAAAAGAAAGTAAATTGAAAGCTAAGGAGGAAGCAAAGGCGGCTAAACTGAAAGCTAAGGAGGAAGCAAAGACGGCTAAATTGAAAGCCAAGGAAGAAGAAAAGGCAGCTAAATTGAAAGCCAAGGAAGAAGCAAAGGCAGCTAAACTGAAAGCCAAAGAGGAGGCTAAACTTTTCAAAATAAATAATTCAAAGGTGTAAATAATAGTTATTACGAAATAAATAATAACAAATAATGAATATAAATATTTGTTATTATATTAAAGATAAATGGAAACTAAAGAAGAATTAGTCAAAAGTATAAAAGAATGGATTACCACGGAAAATAAAATAAAGGAACTGAGAGGTAAAATAAAAGAATACAATACTCTAAAAAAAACGTTATCTGAAAGGTTGATAAACACGATGAAAAATAATGAGATTGATTGTTTTGATATTACTGGCGGTTCTATACTGTATAAGCAAAACAAGGTTAAAAAACCAATAAATGGTAAGACATTACTCTTAGCCCTTGAGCAATACTATAAAGATAAAAAATCAGACCCAACTGTTGCAAAAGATATAACACAATTTGTCCTAGATAGTCGTCAAGAAACAGTCAAAGACGTTATCAAGCACCGTATAGATAAGTAAAGTTAATAACAGAGTATGCAATAAATAATTAACATACCATACAAAATAAATTTATTGATAATAATTATGTTACTTTTAATAAATAATTTAAATAAATAATGAAAAGTTATATAATGTCAAATAAACTTGCCAAATACTATCTTGGTGGTATTACGGATTTATCACAAAATATAGATACGATGTTGTTCAACAACCCACATTATTATGTAAAGGTCTTTGCATATAAGATTACACCTCATTATGATACACCAATATTGAATTATGTATTGTTGAACATTAAAAAAATGTTTATTTTACCTACTATTTTTCTATTTAATCAAGAATATATGAACAGCGTTGAGTTGGCAAATTATTGCAAAAAGGAGTTCATTAGTATTATTAAAAAGCAAAACGTGAACAATAGAGAATGCGAAAATGTAGAATTCAAAGGGTTCCTATATGATGAGACAAATAGAGAAATATGTATATTTTTAGATTTGACGCAAACAAGATGGACAGTTTATGATTCGTTATTATCTAGTGATAAGATATGGTTTGGTACTATAGATGAAATATTAAACAAAAAGAATATATGTAACATACGGATTCATGATACAATAACCAATTTTTTAACTAACAACGATAAATTTTGTTTTATATTTGATGAAAACAACAGAAAGGTGGAAATACCTGTAATAGCTTATTGTGGAAAACATTCATCAGATTTAGATTATGTTTATAATTTTGGTTTATCCCAATCGGATGATAAACAGATATATGGCTCCTATTATTACTTTACTGATTATTATAATGCAACAAAACAAGGTGGATGGTCACCTGAAGAAAAGCCAGAATATAGGAATGACAAATTAATAACCGTGAACGAATATGGTAAATATAATAAAGGAGGCGTAGTTCGTGTTGCGCTATTTATGAATAAAATGAAAATAATTGATGAAAATACAGGTAATGAAAATAATATGGAATATACATCATTTGCGGACAAAATTGCAGATAAAGAAGGTAAATGGGCTACCCAATATGATAGTGTTTTTGTAATCTTACAATCTAAACTTCCAGGTAAAGAAAAATACGGTGTACCAATTTATGTGGTGAAACAATATGAACAACAAAAGCCGTTAAGTTATCACTTGTTGAATATGAAACAAATAGGAGAAAAATATGAGTTCATGACAAACTACGAGATTATGTAATTTTAGGATAATAGATAATAGATAATAATACATATGTTTCATATGTGGTATTATTTTACAAATATTTTATATAGACACATAGTAATATGAAGGTTGGACCAAAAACAGCATTATTTTTTTCAGTTTTAGTTATGTATTGCTTAAGTCAGATATTAGGATTTATAGGTGTAAGTAAAGAGGTATATGCTGGATATTTAATATTTTTTATTGTTATTGTAATTTGTCTTCTAATATTGCCCCATGAATATCCAACCATTAAAGTATAATAAATTATGTTGTGATTTAACAAATAATTATAATAATTATTATTATTATTATTATTATTATTATTTTAATTTATTAAAAAAATGATTTGATTATTGATAATTATGAGGTAGTTAAATAATAAACGAACATGGAGAAAAGATTATCAAAAAAG
>Ga0209137_1003460_pt1 | contig 13241 bp, 21 predicted proteins | sample SaaInl5LU_22_DNA_FD_184642 | JGI IMG/M metagenome (GOLD analysis project Ga0209137, IMG submission 184642) | Marine microbial communities from expanding oxygen minimum zones in the Saanich Inlet - ESP_105LU_22_DNA (SPAdes) (version 2) | ecosystem: Environmental > Aquatic > Marine > Intertidal... | reverse complement strand
TGGAATCAGAGAAGTGTAGATACTTTCTTAGGACTACCATTCAACATATCTTCATACGGAGCATTATTATGTTTGATAGCAGAAGAAGTTAACATGCTTCCAGATGAATTGATTGGTAACTTAGGTGATGTGCATCTATATAAGAATCATATCTCTCAAGCTAAGGAGCAAATGGAAAGAGAGCCTTTTAAACTTTCTACTGTAGAGTTTACAAATGTAGATGTACTGAACGGAGAGTTTGATTACGAGGTTAAGGATTACGAATGTCATCCAACAATTAAAGCACCATTGAGTAACTAATGACTGTAGAGATACTTTACCACGATATGGAAGAGGACATCGCTCAGATGTTTACCTCAAATGAGTTTGTCTCAATCTCAATCGATTACATGTTTAATGCAGTGATGGGTTGGAAAGATGGAAAGGAATATACTATCTATGACTTCACTCCTGTATGTAGATTAGATAATAGAAAGAGCGGTTACGAGTTAGAATGGGATAGTGAAAAAATAGTTATAGATTTTAATATAGCTTAGTTATTTATATAATAACGTAAATACCTCAAACATGATACATATATCCGACATACTAAAAGACATAAGCACAACTAATCTCTCGTTGTATATGAACAACGATCCGGTTGTAGATTATATAAAGACTTCTAATTTTGATATTAAATTCTTTGTTGAAGAAGGATTAGACGACGATGTAGTTTCTTTAGAAGAATTAATTTCGTATATTGAATTAGAAGATATGGGAGACGCAATGATTCCCGGAAAGGAGTTTAGTCTCGATAAGAGTAGGTTAAATTTAAAATAAGTAAATGAAAAAAATAATGGTTTTAGTAGCGCTAGTAGTAAGTTTAACTGCTAGTGCTTCACACCTCTTAGGAGGAATGGTTACAGTGGCTCAAACGAGTCAAGATTCAACAAGTGTAGGAGTATTCCTAGTAGCAGATCCGCAAGGTATCACTCCGAATACAATCTATGTTGAGAAGTGGGAGATGAATTCTCAAGGATGGTATGTTCAAAATGGTACAGTAGCTTTAGATAAGTTCAATACCAATACCCACCAAGGATTCAATATCGTTAATTACGGAAGTGATTATTTGGATTTGGATTCTAATAAGTATCGATTCATTTATAAGAATTGCTGTTGGGGAGGATTGAGTAACTCATCTAATTCATTTAATTCAGAGTTTATAATCTCAGCAGATTATTGGCACATCCCAAACAATTCCCTACCCTTTGCTGAAGTTCCATTATGGATAAATGTGCAGAAGGATACTTTAAATACAATGAAACCTGTCTGGGGAACCTTTAACTGCTTCCTATCTCAGTTTGATAACGACTCAGTTAATGTAACACAATCAGATCTATACTCAGGATACGCTAATGGAGTATTTGTACCTCAAGTACATACAGCTTTAAACATGCACGTATCGAACGACAGTGTAAGCTGGACTCCAACAATGTTAGGTAACTTTGGTACCGGATTTGAAATTGCTGAGTATAGAAATGGAGATAAAATAGGTATTCAGAGAATCCAATGGACATTTAGAGTACTTACTTCAACAATCGGTATTGAAGAGAATATTACAGATTACAGTACGCAATATAAAGTTTACGATTGGAACGGAAGGTACTTAGGTACTTCGTTGGAGAATCAAAAAGGATTTCTTATCTTACGCTACGATAATGGTAAAGTAGAGAAGGTATATGGAGTTAATTAGCACTCACCCAATTAAGAAGAGTGATTTAGGATTTCATGCAAACCTCTTCGGAGGTAAGCTTCTAGCCTGGTTAGACGCTTCAGCAGCAGCATATGCAATGGAGGTATGTGATACCCCGAGAATGGTTACAGTAAAGATCGACGAGTGTGTATTTAAGAAAGCTGCCAGGGAAGGTCAGATGATTAAGATATACGGTAGTGTAGATACAATCGGTACTACTTCAATCACACTTTACATGGAGGCTCGCTCCCATAATGTATATTCTGGAAAGCAAAATGTAATCCTTTCAACCAATATTAAGTTCGTAAGGATAGATGAGAATAACGATCCTATACCGATCTCAGATAGAGTAAGAGATAAATTTAAATAAGTTATGAAACTACTGTATAGTAAAAAGGATATTGAATTCCAAACAAAGATCATTGCAAAGCAAATCACAGATGATCATAGAGGAGATAAAACTCCTATCATTATGGTCGGACTACTTAACGGAGCTTTCATGTTCTATGCCGATCTAGTACGCAATCTCGATGTAGATGTAGAGTGTGACTTTATGAGAGTGAAGTCCTATGTAGGTAAGAAGAAACAAGGTGACATTCAGATCATCAAAGACCTTGAGACCTCTATCAAAGGTAAGCACGTTTACTTGGTAGATGATATTCTAGACTCAGGTAATACCATGAAAGCTATGATAGAGTACCTAGAGGTAAAACATCCAGCATCAATCTCATCTGTAACACTCCTTACAAGAAAGGATTCACCAGTTGTAACACAAAAGTCTTACAATGCATTTGCTATTGATGACGAATGGGTTGTAGGTTATGGAATGGATAACGAGAAAGGTTATGCAAGAAATTACGATGGAGTATTTGCTTTATAAGAATAATTTTCGTATATTAATAGAGGTGTTGAAGCACCACCTTAAAAAAACAAATGTAAATGGCTAAGAAGTTTATTGACGGTACTGAACTAGTACAAGCAGGATTCGCCAACGGAATCTCAACACAGTTGGCAGAGAAGCAGGTTATTGAAGGACCTGAAGCAACATTATCAAAAGAAGAGAAGCAAGCTATCATCGAAGATGCTGCAAAGCATTTCGGAGGATTTCTTACAGCTTTAGGATGTGACTGGGAGAATGATCCTAATTCATCTGATACTCCAATGCGAGTGGCTAAAGCTTATGTAAACGATTTATGGGGAGGACGATTCGAACCAATGGATAGAATTACAGCATTCCCTTCTGATGGTTATGACGGTATCGTATTTGAAGGTAACATACCAGTTACATCGATGTGTTCACACCACCACCAGACTATCACAGGTAGAGTTCATATTGGATATGTTCCTTCTGCAGACGGTAAGGTAGTGGGCTTAAGTAAATTGAATCGTATTGTAGAGCAATTTGCTCGTAGAGGTGCTATTCAGGAACAGTTAACAGTAGCAATCTGGAATGCAGTAGATAAGATCTGTGAAGGTAACCTAGGAGTTGCCGTAATGATCGAAGCAGGACACAATTGTGTAAGCTGTAGAGGTGTTAAGCACCAAGGAGCATCAATGAAGACAGCAAAGCTAACAGGCTGCTTCTTAGAAGAAGACTCAGCTCGATCAGAGTTTTATGAGTTCGTCAAAGGGTATTCATGTAAATAAATTAAATTATGCAGTATTGGCAAGTAACAGCTCAGTTTGAGCGTGAGAACGATCGAGGTCGTGTACAAAAAGTAAGAGAGATGTATCTAGTAGATGCAATGTCTGGAACAGAAGCAGAAGCAAAAACCTACTCTTACCTAGAAGCAGAAGGAGAAACTCAGTTTACTATTACAAGTCTAACTCAGTCTCGTATCCTAAAAGTAATTGGAGAAGTTGGATCTGAAGAATAATTTTCTTATATTAAGAGAGAATCAAAAAAATTAGTTATGAGTAAAAATGTTCCTTTTGTAGACGAAGTAGAGATCTTTAACGAAGCATTCGGTAAACCTAACAACTATACGCCTACTATTCCTAGCGATACAAAGCTTACAGACTTTGTAGTAAACTTCATTAAAGAAGAGACAGATGAATTAGCAGAAGCTATTGAAAACGGAGACATTGTAGAAGTATTAGATGCAATCTGTGACCTTCTCTATGTAGCTGTAGGAAATGCTACAATGGTATTTGGACTAAAGGATAGGCTATTGGATGCGTACGCCGAAGTACAGGCTTCGAATATGTCTAAAGTTTGTCAATCGATTGAAGAAGCTCGTGAGACGATGAAAGTACGTGGAGCAGAACACGGACCATGTCATATGAAGTATAATCAAAAGAAAGGCTACTGGGTTGTATATCGCATCTCAGACGACAAAGTTATGAAATCTGTTAACTACTTCGCTCCTAATCTAAAGCAATTCTTTACTGATCAAGAAATAAAGCAAGCATATGCAGACCGTAAAGGAAGTAATTGAGAAACACGCAGTATGGTCAGAGGAACTACAAGAGAAGGTAGTTCCGATGTCCAAGATTGATAAAGCTCTACAAGAGTTTGAGGGTAAGCCTTTTGAGGAGAAGTTAAGTGAATTAAATCAAGCAATGACCAAGTTACGGGGAATGTTTGAAAATATAGGAAAAGAGTTAAATGATTAAGATAGCACACGAAAGCCCTAAGACATGCTTTGATACCGTTCAGAGTATGACAGACTATGATTACGCTCTAGTCCATTTATTTGAAGAAGATCCAGAGTACCTGGAGTTATTCTTAGACGCTAAAGCAGAAGGTAGAGAGATTATTTTAGATAACTCTATCTTTGAATTAGAAGAGGCTTTTGATGCTGATCGTTTTGCTTACTGGATTGAAAAACTTCAACCTGAATGGTACATTGTACCCGACTCTTTAGAGAACGCTAAGAAGACTTTATCCAATATGGCATCCTGGAACCTGAAGTATAAGGACTTACCAGGAAAGAAGATCGGAGTAGTACAAGGTAAGACATACTCAGAGATTGTAGGATGTTACGACTATATGGCAAATATTGCTGATGTTGATATGATTGCTATCTCATTCGACTACTCTTACTACGAAGAGAAGTTTCCGCATCCTAATAAGTATGTAAGTTGGATGCTAGGTCGAGTACAGTTACTAGGACGTATGCTTAAAGAAGGTCATATTGATACTGAGAAACCTCATCACCTTTTAGGTTGCGGGCTACCTCAAGAGTTCTCTTTCTACAATAACGCAAGATGGGATTGGATCTACTCACTAGATACTTCTAACCCTGTCGTACACGGTCTGAAAGGTATCGAGTATAAAGAGTACGGGCTATGGGATAAAGAATCTCAGAAGTTATTTACTATGATCAACTCAGATGTAACTGAAGAGCAGCTAGGTACAATTAAGTACAATGTTAACATGTTTAGACAATTAGCGAATGGCACAACGACCCTGGATAGCATTCTTTAGTCAGACTGGATCTGAGATTGTAAACATAAGTAAAGCTCTTGGAAGGGAGCCTGACCTTATTATTACTAATGAGAGACCTGATCGCTTAAGAAAGATTAACGAAGGTATTGAGCTGTGTTACATGATGCCGAACAAGCCTACGTTAGAGGATTATAAAAATATCTTAAATGCATATGAGAATCCTCTAATTACTTTGCACGGATGGTTGAGAATCATTCCAGAAGAGATTGCTGACCAGTACGAGATATTTAACGGTCATCCAGGACTTATAACCTTATATCCAGACTTAAAAGGAAAGGATCCTCAAGAGAAAGCTTTCGAAGCTAACTATAAAACTATCGGCAGTGTTATTCATAGAGTAACTGCTGGAGTTGACGAAGGACCTGTAGTTATGGAAAGAGCTTATCAATCAGAGAAATTGTTGCCTTTAGACGATATATTTCGTATATTGCATAATATATCAACGGACTTATGGATTAAGTTCTTTAAAGAGAGGTTATGGTAAAGAGAGTAGCATTAGTAGGAGCGAGTAGTACAGGTAAGACTACTGTATATGAATTATTAAAGAGTAAGTTGGTAGACTATAAGTTTATTAACGAAAGTACTCGTACGGTAAAGAGATACGGCTTCCCTATCAACGAAGCAGGTACGAATGAAACTCAGCTTGCTATCAGTAATTTTCATTTAGAAGCATTATTAAATCCTTCTAATCTTTTATTAGATAGAGGGTATATTGACTTAGTAGCTTACTCACGTCATATGTCTATCTCTGAACCAACTCTCAATTATATTGAAGAGACGTTTGAAAGAGTCTGTAACGAGTATACTCACTATGTTTACTTTCCTATTGAATTCGAAGCAGTAGACGACGGAGAGAGAAGTGTGAATGAAGATTGGAGAAGAACTATAGACATGGAGTTCTGTAGTATATTAGGAGACCTAGACCAACCCTATCTGACTGTAACAGGGTCACCATTACAGCGAGTTGAACAAATATTAAACTTTATTAAGTAAAAATGGAAGAAGTTAAAAATTACAACGCAGTAGTTGAGATTGCTAACAAACACCTCGGTAAGGTAGGAGGTGAAGGTTACAAAGCTATTTACGACCCAGAACTATTAGTAGCGGTACCTCGTTACCTGAACAGAGAAGCTTACGGCATCGAAGAAGGTAACTTACCTTTTATCGGAGTAGATAGCTGGAACTGTTATGAAGTATCGGCCATTACAACAAAAGGACAGCCTGTAGCAGGTATGTTGAAGATTGTATGTCCAGCTGATACAGAGTTTCACGTTGAGTCTAAATCAATTAAATTGTACTTAAACTCTTTGAATATGACTCCCCTAGGCGAGACAGCTCAAGAGTGTATTAATATGATTGAAGGAACTGTATCTAAAGATCTCACTAACTTATTAGGAGGTAATGTTACCTGTTCATTCTTTAAGAACGATCACGATGCTGAGTATGAATTTATGGGCTATCAAGATCTAGCAGCTATTGCTGATTTAGATGCTATAGAGTTTACATCCTTTAAATCAGATGCTTCTCAGCTACAGATTGCCAATACAGTTGGTAACGATGTACCGATGAGAGTTAAGTCTAACCTACTTCGTAGTAACTGTCGTGTAACTAATCAACCAGATTGGGGAGATGTCTACATTGATATTGAAGGAAAGAATATTCCTGATGTAGCTTCATTAGCAAAGTATATCGTGAGTCACCGTACAGTATCACACTTCCACGAAGAGATTTGTGAAATGGTATTTACACACCTCATGGAAGCTTACAAACCAGAGAAGCTTATGGTAGCATGTCTATACACTCGTAGAGGTGGACTAGATATCAATCCTATCAGAGCAACTCATGCAGAGATGATTCCTAACTGGTTTGATGCCTCTGGTATGAGAATGAAGAAAACTTTACGTCAGTAATGGAGAGTAAAGAAGTCTATGAACTAATTGCTACGCGTGTTCCTCCTGGGGACCGCTGGCAGTTGGTTGATGAGAAAACAGTATATCCTAGTTTAACTGAAGCTTTGAATGCATGGTTTATGAAGACAAAGGAGAAAGCAGAGTTTAAACTCGCACCTTTATCCGGAAAACTATTCGTAATCAGAACTGAAGAATACGAACCAGAGATAAAAACTTTCGATATTTACGGAGAAAGTTACTAGATAAGTTGGAGCCTTAAGGGCTCCTTCTTATATTTAGATATAAATAAAAAGGTTATGAATAGAGTAGATCATTGGATTGAGAAAGGTTTTGTGCACTACGCTGATATGTTTGTTAGCGATCGATTAAATCAAGGAGTAGATGTAGAGTTTATCGATGTAGCAATCGGAGAGTACACTCGTAAGAATAAAAGAGCAGCAGTTTACGTTATAGTAAAGGATGGCAAGGTTCTTAAGTTCGGACAATCGGCTAATATCTTTCAAAGAGTCTTTACCAACTATAAATGTGTAAGCAACTCAACTAATAACTTTATTAGAGAAAACATTAAAGAACGTTTGAATCGTGTAGAATTTTACGTATATTTAATTCCTAATGAAGATATAGAATTGATTGGATACAAGTTCAGAACTAATCTACAAAAGGGATTAGAAGAAGCTATCCTAAAAGAGTACTATGAGAAGTACCAGACCATACCTGAACTAAACAGACAACGTAATTAATATGGCAATAGAGAAGAAGTATTATACAGTAACAGATAAAGAGACTGTTAACCTACTTATTCAACATATTCAGGAATCAGAAACCATCGCCTACGATACTGAGACCAATAGTTTGAATATGAGGAAAGGAAAGATAGTTGGGTTTTCTGTATCAGGAGATGTTGGGATTGGATTCTACTTACCAACTATGGCATGGAGTCATGAGAATGAATCCTTAGATGAATTACAAATCAGTGGTATCGGCGCTCATACGATCGCTAAGAAGATAATCGGGATGTTAGTAGGAAAGAAGCTTGTGATGCACAATGCTTCGTTTGACTGCAGATTTACCAAAAACTTCTACGGAGTGGACCTTTTAAGCAGCCTTTGGGTAGAGAATCAACTCTTAGTACATACTGTTCAAGAGGAAGGAGCAGGAATGGGAGTATTCGGCCTTAAGCCCTTAGCAATATCAATCCAGCAACATATTGGATTAGATGTAGAGAAAGCGGCTAACCAAGAGCAGATAGAGCTAAAAGAATCTATCAAACGTAATGGAGGGCAGACTACTCGAGATAATTTCGAGATCTACAAAGCGGATATGGATATCTTATCCAAGTATGCAGCAGCTGATACTGATTTAACTTTAAGAGTATGTTATTATTTCTTAGAGAAGTTAAAAGAAGAGAATCTAGAGAAGTTCTTCTTTGAGGATGAGGTTATGCCTTTGTATAAGGAAGTAACTATTCCCATGGAAGAGATGGGTGTAGAGATTAACTTAGAGCTTATCAAAGAGACGAAAGATGATATTGTAAAGGACCTAGCAGAGAATAAGAAGATCGTTATGGACTCCTTGCTAGCACGTGAAGAAGGTAAGGAGTGGATAATTGATACTGCTTTGAAAGAATTCCCTCCTTCTAATAAAGGTAATTATGCTCAAGCACTATGTCAACTTCATTCAATACCTCTACCCAGATCGGAAAAGACTGGAAAGTACTCTCTAACAAAGAAAAATGTAGAGGAGTTAGAAGATAGTCCTGTAAAGGAGTTTCTACTAGAAGGAGATATAAAAGCTCTTCCAGAAAAAGATATTGTTAAACTTTCCATGTATTTATGGAAAGAGAAGAACGACGGCGATTATATTAATATCCAATCTAAGAAGCACTTAGGAGAGATAGCATTCGATTATATGGGCATTAAACCTTTGACTACTACAAATAAAGGTCAAGCTCAATTCGATATGGATATGATCAAGCACTTAGCAAAGCAAGGCTACGAATGGGCTGAGAACTTACGGGTGTATAATAAGCTGTTGAAAATTAAATCTACCTATATTGATAGATTCTACGACAGAGCAGAAGACGGAAAGTACTATTTCTATTTCAAACAGAATGGTACTGTGTCAGGTCGTTACGGCTCGGACGCTCAGCAACTACCAAAACCTAAAGAAGAAGGAGAAGATGCACCTATTATCGTCCGCTACACTAACATTGTACGAGCATTTCTTATCGCAGGAGAAGGAAGAAAAGTAATTGATGCCGATTACGAATCACTAGAACCTCACTGCTTTGCTTCTGTATCAGGAGATAAAGGTCTTCAAGATATTTTCAACAACGGATGGGATTTCTATTCTACAGTTGCTATTAAGACTGAGAAGCTAGAAGAAGATAAGCAGAAATATCCTAACGGAGTCTCTCCTGATAAGAAATCTCCTATCTACCTTAAGAAGTTAGATCCTGTTAAAAGGAATACTGCTAAAGCTTACTCATTAGGTATTGCATACGGTATGGAAGCATTCGCACTAAGTAAAACCCTTGACGTGGATCAGAAAGTAGCTCAAGAGCTTGTAGACGGGTACTTAAATGGATTCCCACAACTTAAAGAATGGAGAGAGAACTCTCGTATTCAAGTCAAGGAGCACGGATTTATTACAAATAAGGTAGGCCGTATCAGACACTTACCTAAAGTAAAAGCTATTCACGAGCGATTCGGTGATCAGATTATGGATTGGAGATTCCGTAAGCAGTTATCAGAACAATTCGGTAAAGAGAAAGTCCTTCAAGTATACAGAGATTACCGAAACGGACTTAACAACTGTCTAAACTATCAGCTACAATCATTAGCAGCGGCTGTTGTAAACAGAGCAGCAGTACAGATTAATCGCAAGCTTATTGAGATGGGTATTGATGGACGAGTTCAAGCACAGGTTCATGATCAATTGTTGATTAACGTACCCGAGGAAGATGCAGAAAGAGTAGCTCCTATCGTTCAAGAGATTATGGAGAACACAACCAAACTTGAAGGAGTAACTCTAAAAGCACCACCAGAGATTTCCGATAACTGGAGAGACGGTCATTAAAAGTAATCCTATGTTAATAGATACATTTTCATACTTTAACGAAAAAGAGTTATTAGAACTACGTATTAGAATGCTCTACGATCATGTAGATAAGTTTATTATCTGCGAAGGTGACCATACTCACAGTGGCAACTATAAAGGATTTCAATTACAAGAAGTCTTAGACGAGATAGGAGTACCTCAAGATAAAGTACAAATCGTACATGTAATGATGCCTTCGTATGAGAAGCAGTCAAATGCTTGGGTACGAGAACGTATGCAGAGAGATGCAGCAGCAGCTTATATACAAGACAGTGACATATGTATTGCAAGCGATTTAGATGAAATACCGGACCCTAGTAAGTTAGAGTTACACACCTATATGATAGGTCAAGCAGAGAATACAGTGATATATCTTTCAATGCACAACCTGCAACAACGAGCAGATTTAGAGGTACTAATTAAAGGTAAACACGCTTACTGGGAAGCAGCGTACATATGCACCGGGCGAGCATTACGAGAATATACTCTAAGTCAATTACGAGAAAAACTAACACTACAGCGAATAATACCTGGATTCGAATATAAGTATGCGTACGAACGTAATGTACCGCATGTAGCAGGATGGCATTTCTCTTGGATGGGAGACAACTCAAACAAATTGAAAAACTTCTTACATTGGGATGAATTCTCACAATTATATAAAAAAGGAGATATTTTAGGAAGGTCTTTCCATACTCTTCACAAATTTAATACAGAAAAGCTTCCTAAACTTATCTACGAATTACCTCATATAAAAGAATTCTTATTAAAATAATGGAACATTTTTACAGTAACATTCAAGGCTGGTTCACATATCCTCAGCTATATAAAGAAGTAGTATCAACAGCTCCCACTCCTGCTCATTTTGTTGAAGTAGGTGTATGGAAAGGAACTTCTGCTTCTTACATGGCGGTGGAGATTGTTAATTCCGGAAAGCAGATTAAATTTGACTGTATAGATACTTGGGCTGGATCAGAAGAACATTTAGATATAAACTCACCTACATTCCAGAAAGAGCTTATAACTAATCCAGATTGGTTATATGAGACGTTTTTAACTAATATGAAACCAGTAGAAGATTACTACACTCCTCTTCGAATGGAATCACTACAAGCTGCAAAACTATACGAAGATAGCTCCTTAGATTTTGTATTTATCGACGCCGCACACGATTATGAAAACGTATTTGCAGATATCTCAGCCTGGTATCCAAAAGTAAAAGGAATTATCGCAGGACACGATTACAGCTGGTCTGGTGAAGTTCAACGAGCAGTTCACGATTTCTTCGACCCCCTTGGAATCGTGGTACTAGAATCAGAAGGCTGCTGGATCGTAAAAGAAAAGTAAATTTAAGCATATATATAATAAAGAGAGCAGGGACCTCTTTAAGAGACTTACCGATTGGGAGTCTAAGTTATTACATTTTACTAACATAAATCTAAGGATTATGACATTTATTCAACGTGGCGTCGACCCATTCGACATTCTAGTTCGCAACTTTTTTAATAGCGAACACAACTTTGCTCCAGTCTTGGAAGCAAAGATTCAACACCCAGTAGACATTTTAGAAACAGTAGACGGATTGCACTTCGAAGTTGCATGTACCGGTCTTACTAAGAAGGATATTGAAATCAATATTGAAGGAGACATTCTAAGAGTTTCCTACAATAAGGATGAAGATAACGTACCAGAAGGCACTTGGGTACATCGAGGTATCGCAAGGCGTTCTTTTAATTTAGGTTATAAGATTGCACCAAAATTTAGCCTAGTAAACTCAGAAGCAGAGATGAAGGATGGTCTATTAAAGATCACTATCCCTTATGCTGATGAAGCTAAGCCAAAAACTTTGAAAATTAAATAGGTTATAAGTTGGTCCCTGTTACTCTTTTTCTTATATTAAGAGTATAATCAATAAGTAGTTATGGCAAAAGGTAAAGCAAAAGGATTCAAGAAAGTTAGTGTTCGTATTCAAGAACCTGCAATGGAACAGTACTACATCTTAAACGAAGATAATCAATTCGTTATTATGAGAGACGGAAGCGGTATCCCAGTAGGGTATCACAGTAATCTAGGTAGCGCAATAACAAGCGTAGCAAAGAGAGTGAATGCAGAATCGAACAATCAAGCAGTAATGTCCTTATCTAAGTTCGTAGAATCCTACGAAACAATTACAAACAATATAATCAATTCAGTTAAAGTATGAAAGTATTAGAACCTCTAAATGATAGAGTACTAATTAAGCCCGTTGACGAAGGAGAACAGATGTACGGTAACATTGTTATTCCGGATATGGGTAAAGAGAAACCTGAGATGGGTAAGGTAGTAGCTGTAGGACCTGGACGTATGTCCGAGTACGGTAAGTTTATTACGAATAATGTTAACGTAGGAGATGTTGTGCTAGTACCTAAGATCGGTACATTACGTATTGAATTTGAAAACGAAGAGTACTTTATTACTCCTTTCAGAGAAATCCTATGTGTAGTAAAAGAAACGTATAACCCAGAAGATGATCACGAATTAATCTAATATGAGTAACCAAATAAAGTTTTCATCAGAAGCACGAGAGCAACTTCTAACAGGAGTAGAGAAGTTAGCTAACGCAGTTACAGCGACAATGGGTCCTAACGGACGTAATGTTATTATCGAACAATCTCAAGGTATGCCAGTCTCTACTAAGGATGGTGTAACAGTAGCAAAAGCTATAGATCTTGAAGATGTAATGGAAAATATTGGTGCACAGCTAGTTAAGCAAGCATCTATTAGAACTGCTGATCAAGCAGGTGACGGTACTACCACATCAACTTTATTAGCAGCATCTATCCTCAGACGAGGTATGGACGCCATTGCAGATAAAGAAGCTAACGCTGTAGAAATTAAAAAAGGTATTGAAGAAGCTGCTAAAGAAGTTATTCAGTACATTGAAGATATGTCAGTTGAGATTACAGACGAGGAGCAACTAAAGCAAGTCGCTACAATCTCAGCAAATAATGACCAAGAAGTAGGAGAGCTTATCGCCGCTTCAATGGATAAGGTAGGTAGAGATGGAGTT
>Ga0209137_1003458_pt1 | contig 13242 bp, 13 predicted proteins | sample SaaInl5LU_22_DNA_FD_184642 | JGI IMG/M metagenome (GOLD analysis project Ga0209137, IMG submission 184642) | Marine microbial communities from expanding oxygen minimum zones in the Saanich Inlet - ESP_105LU_22_DNA (SPAdes) (version 2) | ecosystem: Environmental > Aquatic > Marine > Intertidal... | reverse complement strand
TTGAAAGCCAACGAGTCATCACAAATAAAAATTGATGTATTTGGAAAAGGAAACTTAAAATTATTTGAACTACCCACAGTAGAAACTCCTGCTGAATTGGAAAAATATCAACCAGAAAGAAAAGAAAATGTTCGTATAAATACTGATGGAATCAGTGGTTCTGTATCAGATTCTTATACGATAGTTCCTCAATTTAAAGGAAAATATAAAATTCCGAAAGTTTCATTTACGTATTTTAATCCAAAAGAAGGTGCCTATAAAACCATCACAACAGATGATATGTATGTGGATGTTTTGGAAGGAAAAGAGTTGGTATCGCCAAAGAATGAATCATCACAAAATGGTATTGAAAAACAAAATGTGGTTTCGCTAGGCAACAATTTTAGATACATTCAAACAAGAACGATTTTTCAACTAAAAAAGACGGAAGATTTTTACAATTCTACCTTGTTTTATCTGTTATTATTAGTGCCATTTATTGCGATTCCAGCAGGCATTTTTATTGGAAAAAGAAATGAAGCACGAAATAGTGATTTGGTTGGAATTCGTCTGCGCAAAGCAGAAAAATTAGCTCGAAAATTCTTGTCTGAAGCACAAAAACAATTGGGTAAAAAAGAGGCATTTTATGAAGCTCTAGAACGTGCTTTGCACAATTATTTAAAAGCAAAATTAAACATTGAAACTGCAGACATCAGTAAAGAAAGAATCACCCAAATTTTAGAAGAAAAGAACGTTGATGCAGCAACAATAACCAAATTTATTGAAGTATTACAAGCATCAGACTTTGCAAGATACACACCAGTTACGAATACTGAAATGAACAAAGAATTCGAAAAAGCAAAAGAAGTAATCGTTCTATTAGACAAACAATTATAATTATGAAAAAAATCATTTTTTTATTGCTACTGGTTGCAAACACCTTACTTGCTCAGAGTATTGACGATATTTTTTATTCGGCAAATGATTTTTATAAAAACGAAAAATTTGAAAAAGCCGTTGAATTGTATCATCAAATTGAATCGAAAGGAACCATTTCAGTTGAATTGTATTACAATTTAGGAAACTCGTATTATAAACTCAATAAAGTTGGTCCATCAATTTATTATTTTGAAAAAGCGTTGAAATTAGACCCAACAAACGAAGATGCCCAAAATAATTTGATTTTTGCAAAACGATTGGCATTGGACAACATTCAAGAAATTCCGAAAAATATTTTTCAAAAGATCAATGCAAACTATTTACAGCAGCTTTCTTACAATCAATGGGCGATAGTTTCGGTAGTTTTTTCATTTTTAGCGTGTATTTTATTCTTACTCTTTTATTTTTCAAATTCTCCTACCATGAAGAGAATTTATTTTGGCTTAAGTATTGGCAGTTTTTTATTACTAATTTTTAGTTTTTTAATTACTTATAATCAATATTCATTTTCTAAAAACAACAAAGAAGCCATTGTTTTCGCTGAGACATCTACCGTTAAAAATGCACCTACTTTCAACTCTGAAGAAGTGTTTATTTTACATGAAGGCACAAAAGTGATTGTTTTAGATGCGTTAGATAACTGGAAAAAGATTAAATTAGCGGATGGAAAACAAGGTTGGATCAATGCAAAAGAAATAAAAGAACTATAAATTTGATTGAATACTCTAAATTATTTTTTTTAAAACTACTGATTTTACTGTTGTTGACAGTGAAGGTTTCGTATGTGTTATCCGAAACTTTTTCAGATATTCCCTCAGAACAAATCATCAATACTTGTACTGATGAAGGTGAAATTGAGCCAGAATTTGAAACCGCTTATTTTCAAAAAATCACCAAATTTTCATCACTAATAATTCCTAAAACCAACCCTGCAAAAGCACCTGTTTTTAAAAATACGTTTTCTCATAGAATACACCTTATAGAGTTTACTACTCCTCCACCTGAGTTTTTTCTCTAACCTCAAAAATCAACTTAAAATTATCAATCAAAAACTTGCCTTTACGGGTAAGATAAAATTCACATAAATGTTTAAAACGTTAAAAAACGATATTCCTTCGAGTATCGTTGTATTTTTTGTTGCACTTCCCCTTTGTTTAGGAATCGCTCTAGCTAGTGGTGCACCACTATTTTCAGGAGTAATTGCGGGTATCATTGGTGGAATTGTTGTTGGAGCTTTGAGTGGCTCTAAAATTGGGGTAAGTGGCCCTGCAGCTGGTTTAGCGGCTATTGTATTGACTGCAATTGGAACTTTGGGAGGATATGAAAATTTCCTTGTTGCTGTTGTTTTAGCGGGCTGTATTCAATTATTATTTGGTGTTTTAAAAGCAGGAATTATAGGATATTTTTTTCCATCTTCTGTGATTAAAGGAATGCTTACTGGAATTGGAATCATTATCATTTTAAAACAAATTCCACATTTTTTTGGATATGATGCAGATCCAATTGGTGATGATGCTTTTCTACAAGTAGATTCTGAAAATACCTTTTCTGAACTAGAAAATGCTGTAAATAATATCATCCCAGGATCATTAATAATTGGAGTGATTGGATTTTTGATAATTCTTTTTTGGGATAAAGTTTTGGCAAAAAAAGCCAAATTTTTCACCATTATTCAGGGACCTTTTGTGGCTGTTGTTTTAGGAATTGTGTTTTTTGTAATTACACAAAATCATGGTAGTTTGGCTATCGCACAAACGCATTTAGTGAATGTGCCTATACCTAGTAGTTTTACTTCTTTTATGGGACAATTAACGTTTCCAAATTTTGGAGTTATTACAAACTCTGATGTTTGGATTGTAGCATTTACAATCGCTTTGGTAGCTAGTTTAGAAACTTTATTGAGTGTAGAAGCTACCGACAAATTGGATCCTGAAAAGAATGTAACTCCAACAAATAGAGAATTGCTAGCACAAGGAACAGGAAATATTTTATCCGGTTTGATTGGTGGTTTGCCAATTACTCAAGTAATTGTTAGAAGTTCTGCCAACATTCAATCAGGTGGAAAAAGTAAATTATCTACTATTCTCCATGGATTTTTATTATTAATTTCTGTGTTATTAATTCCAACATTATTAAACAAAATTCCATTATCAGTTTTAGCTGCTATTTTATTGGTAGTTGGGTATAAACTAGCAAAACCTTCTTTATTCATAAAGATGTATCAATTAGGGTGGAAACAATTTGTCCCTTTTATAATTACTATAATTGGAATTGTTTTTCTAGATTTATTAAAAGGAATTGGATTGGGATTAACTGTAGGAATTGTCATAATTTTGATAAAAAGTTATCAAAATTCGCATTTCTTACACAAAGAAATTGATGCTGCAGACAAAAGTCATTTAAAAATGACACTTGCTGAAGAAGTAACTTTCTTTAACAAAGGTGCTATTTTAAACGAATTGGATAAAATTCAAAAGAATTCTCACCTTGAAATTGATGTAAGAAAAACACATTATCTAGATTATGACATTGTTGAAATTTTGGAAGATTTTCTTGTAAAGGCTAAAGAAAGACAGATAGAAATAAGGGTAATATCAACCAAAAAAACAATTGAAAATCCCGAAAGTTTCGTGAAATTTTTCAGTGAAATAAATCAAAAAAAATCAAAAAACTAAAAAAATGAAAGATAACTATTACGAAAATCTACTAATAAATAACAAAGCTTGGGCAGAGGAAATGATCGCAAATGACAAAGATTATTTTATAAAACTCTCCAAAGCTCAAACCCCACCTTTATTGTGGATTGGGTGTTCTGACAGTCGAGTTCCTGCGAACGTAATCACAGGAACACTTTCTGGTGAAATATTTGTACATAGAAATATTGCAAATATGGTTGTACACACAGATATGAATATGCTAAGCGTACTGGATTATGCCGTAAATCACTTAAAAGTAAAACATGTTGTTGTTTGTGGACATTACGGATGTGGTGGCGTTGAAGCTGCAATGTCCAATAAATCTTTAGGATTGATCAATAAATGGATTCGAAATATCAAAGAAGTATATCGTGAAAACTATACCGAATTGAACAAAATCAAAGATGATAAAAAACGATTTGATAGATTGGTTGAGCTTAATGTTATTGCGCAAGTATATGATTTGGCAAAAACATCAATCGTACAACAATCTTGGAAAAATGAGTCTGGTTTAGAGCTTCATGGTTGGGTGTATGGACTAGAAAATGGGCTCATAAAAGACTTAAAAGTAACCATGAATAGTGATGAACATTTAGACGATGTTTTTAAATTAGATGTTTAAATAATCATTCATTTAAAAAAAGCAAAACCATCAAAAAATATTTTTGATGGTTTTTAAGTTTTATAAGACTACTCATAAAACATCACTCTAAAATAACTGAACAACCGCATAATAAATGGGCATTCCTATAGTAATATTAAAAGGAAATGTAATTGCTAATGCCATAGGAATATAAATACCTGCATCTGCTCTTGGCTCTGCCAATTTCATGGTTGCGGGTACAGCAATATATGAAGCCCCAGCAGCTAAGATGGCAAATAATAACCTGTTTCCTTCACTCTCTGTGATAAAACGACTCAAATACGCTACCAACATTCCATTAAAAAGGGGTACTATAATTCCAAAAACAAATAAGAAAAAACCATATTGCTGAAACCCTCTAATTCTGTTGGCAGTAACCATTCCCATTTCAAGCAAGAAAAGAGATAAAAATCCCTTAAAAATATCGGTTGTAAAAGGCTCAATTCCTCTTGCTTGAGTAGCATCCGCCACTAAACCAATCACTAAACTTCCTACTAACATTAATACACTCCCGCTTGTAAAAGAGTGTTTTAAAACAGCTGAGACAGATTTTTTATCTGTTTTTGTGTTGTCATTTAGCATAATTAAAATAACCCCAACAATAATTGCTGGAGATTCCATAATTGCCATAATTGCCACCATATGTCCGCCAAAAGTGATTCCTTGATTTTCTAAAAAGGAAACTGCTGTTACAAAAGTTACAGCACTAACTGAACCATAAGCAGCAGCAATTACTCCTGCGTTTGGAGTTCCAACCTTGGATTTTAAAATATAAAAAGTATATAAAGGCACAATTACCGAAAGTGCAATGGCAAATAAAATTGAATATAAAATTTCTGAATTAAATTCACTGTGAGACAATTCCTGACCACCTTTAAATCCGATGGCAAATAATAAATACAGTGAAATAAACTTTGATGAAGAATCCGGTATTTTTAAATCACTTTTTACTAACGAAGCAATGATTCCCAAAACAAAAAACAACAACACCGGATTTGTTAAATTACTGATTAAAATGTCAATATTCATAAATATATTTTAAAAGTCGTGCAAAACTAAATGCAATTATTCATTAATTTTTATTTAATTTTGTTATATTAAACATTAATATTATTTATGAATTTTACCTTACATCAACTCAAAGTATTTATAACAATTGTTGAAAATAAAAGCATTACAAAAGCAGCAAATGAATTAAATATGACACAACCTGCTGCATCGATTCAATTGAAAAATTTTCAAGATCAATTCGAAATTCCGTTATCAGAAGTTATTGGTAGACAATTTTATGTTACTGATTTTGGCATAGAAATATATGAAATAGCGAAAGAAATCCTTAATAAAACAGAAACTATTCAATATAAAACGGAGGCTTTTAAAGGCTTGCTTTCTGGAAAATTAAAAATATCTGTAGTGTCTACAGGTAATTACGTGATGCCCTATTTTTTGAATGGATTTTTAAAAAACCATCCTAATGTAGAGTTGGTTTTGGATGTATCCAACAAAACCAATGTTATCAAAGATTTAGAACAAAATTTGGTTGATTTTTCCTTAGTTACTGTCAGTCCAACTCATCTAGAATTGAATCAGTTACCAATTATGGAGAATAATTTGGTATTGGTTGCCTCAAAAAACAATACGTTGTTGAATAATGATAACAATGAAAAATCCATTTTTAAAACAATTCCATTAATTTTTAGAGAAGAAGGTTCTGGCACAAGACACACCATGATGGAGTTTTTTAAACAAGAAAAAATTGCTCCCAAAACTCAATTGGTATTGACATCCAATGAAGCTATTAAACAAGCTGTTGTGGCTGATATCGGCGTTTCAATTGTGTCATTATTGAGCATTAAAAATGAATTGTTACAAAATGAAATCAAAATAATTCCAACAAAAGGGTTGCCTTTACAATCAACCTGGAAACTTATTTATTTAAAAAAGAAAGAATTATCGCCAGTTGCGGCGGCATTTTTAAAGTATGTTGCCTCGGAAAAAGAAAGTGTTTACAAGCAGTATTTTGCTTGGTTAGATGCTATTTTATAATACCGCTTTTTTATAGTCAAACACTCTTTTCCAGTCTTCAGGCTGTTCAATAATTGATGGAAAAAGTGAAGGAGATATTATTTTTATAGGTGTATACAAAACAGATTCTTCTTTGACTTTTTCCGTTAAAAAAGGAATTTTCGTTTCTATCTTATCCATAAAAACAAAAATAAAACTAAAAATAAGTGCCGTTTTTAAAACTCCAAAAAGACCACCTAAAAGTTTATTTACCAATCCTAAAGCTGTGATATCTGCCACTTTTGTAAGAACTTTTCCTGTAAAAATGACCAATAAAACTACTCCTAAAAAGGTAATAATATACCCTACAATTTTATTGGTTCTGCTATTCCAACCTAAAATACTTTCTCTCAAAAAATCTTCTGTATAATACGAAAAATGAATCGCAATATAAATTCCTGACATTACAGCTACTAACGAAGCTATTTCAGAAAAAAGTCCTTTGATAAAACCACTTATAAAGCCTAAAACCAAAAAGGATGCGATTACAATATCAAAAACAGTCATGAAAAAGAAAATTTAATCAAACCTACACCTTTTTTTTACAATTTAAAAATGTGGATTGTATCTTTACCTTTTTAAAAAAAGGAAGTAATGACAAAAGTAGTGACCTTAAAAGAAAAGTGGGATTTTTTGGTAGAAAAATTGACCGAAAAATTTTCTGATGGAGAAGAATTAAATTTGGATGGAATTATTTATTTAATTGGTGTTCAAGAACTTGGACAGGGTTACCGAACTTTCAAAAAAGATGAAAAACTCAATTTAATGCACATTGCCATTTGCAAATTATTAGAACCTTATGGCTACTATGAATTTGACTTTTTTGATGAAGAAGGTTGGCCTCATTATAAAATTGTAACAGAATTACCCAACTTAAAACCAGGTGAACAAACCATTTTAATGAAAGAAGCCATTCTTACTTATTTTGAAAGTTTGGGTTTTTTTGAAGGTTAAGTAACACTCAATTTTCGAATCATTATTGACAATATTTTTGGGAAAAATCGTTTTACATATACACCCAACTTTTCTTTAAATCCGCCAATATACACCTCTTCTTTTTTGTCTATAATTGATTTTGCCATTAATTTTGCAAAACGTTCAGGCTGGATTCCATTATGAGTAGCAATGTCCATTTTTTGCTGAGGAGTTCCATTACCCGTCAAAGCATTGATAGAAACATTGGTATTCACAAAACCAGGACAAATCAACGTTACAGAGATGTTGTCGTGAAAATGTTCCGCACGCAAACTATCAAAAAAACCGTGTAAAGCATGTTTGCTTGCTGCATAACTAGAACGCAAAGGCGTTCCAATTTTGCCAACAATACTGGTTGTTACCACAAAATGACCTCTTTTATTTTGAATAAAATGAGGTAGAATCGCTTTTGTTAAAGCAACAGTTCCTAAATAATTTACCTCCATAATTCGTTTGTCAACCAAAATATCAGTATCTTTTATTAGAGAACGCTGACTAATTCCACCATTGTTCACCAAAATATCAATTGTTCCAAAAGCAGCAATTGCTTCTGTAACTTTTTTAGAAAACTGAGTATAATCTTCTAAATCTAAAGGTATGACAGTAACATTTTGGGGGTTTTTGCATTCTTTTTTTACCAATTCCAAGCTATTGACATCTCTTGAAGAAAGAATCAATTTCGCATTTTGTCGACTCAATTCAATAGAAAGTGCTCTTCCAATTCCTGAGGAAGCTCCTGTAATCCAAACCGTTTTATTTGAAAAATCCATGGGCATAATTTTAACGTTACAAGATACCAATTTTCACCTAGAAATAGTACTTTTGATATGAATTTGAAAATTAAATCAAAAAAGAAAAATTGACATAAAAAATGACAAAAACAATTCTTGTATTTCTTATTTTTTTCACATCAATAGGTTTTTCACAATATAAAATTAAAGGAATTTTGGTCCCAAAAGTGAAAACCGATTGGGTAATTTTATATAAAATTGAAGGCACTAAACAAGTTTTTGTAAGCAATACCATTTTAAAAACCGACTCTCTAAAAATTGGAAATAAAAAAGAAGCAGCAAGTATATTTGAAATTACGCTTCCTTCCATTGCAAAATCAGGTGCTTATAGAGCAACATACGGTTTAGAAGGTACAGGCTCTGTTGATTTTTTCTTCCATAAAGAAGATGTTACTTTTCGATTGAATCCTCAATATCCTGATGAAACGATTACGTTCTTAAAATCCGAAGAAAATAAGTTATACAAAGAATATCTTACAAAAATTAGTGCAGCTCAAGAAAAACTTGATTCTATTCAGATTTCAGCATTTCAAAATCAAGCAAAAAATAATAAAGAAGTGTATAAAAAAGCCCTCGAAAAAGTGCTGAAAACTCAGCAAAAATATGAAGAGCTTGCCAAAAATAAGTATATTTTTCCATTGGTAAAAGCAACTTTAAGAACCAATATTCCTGAAATTGAAACTTCGCCTGATGCCTATATGGAAGCAATAAAAGCTACGTATTTTGATAAAATTAATTTTTCTAATGAGACACTTAAAAACACTTCATTTATAACAGACCGAGTAGCTGATTTTGTGTTTTATTTGAATTTTTCTGATGATGAAAAAACACAACAAAACTTGTACAAAGAAGGCATCAAAAAAGTACTCGAAAAAATTAAAAGTCAAAACTATCAAAAAGAAATTATTGAGTTTTTAATTACACAATTCGAGGCAACAAAAAACCTTGAAATTATCGATTATCTTCTTGAATATCAGTATAATAAATTGCCAGAAAAATTACAAGACGCTACATTTAAAAAAGAAAAATTAGCTTTATTCACAACTGAAATTGGCAGAATTGCCCCTGATTTTTCTTGGACGGAAAAAGGGAAAAAAATGCAATTAGCTACCTTAAATGATGCATCCCATTATGTGTTGGTTTTTTGGAGTACAAGTTGTTCACACTGTTTGCGAGAAATTCCGCAATTACACACCTTTTTGAAAGATAAAAAAAACATAAAAGTCATCGCTTTTGCGCTTGAAAAAGAGGCCTCTGTTTGGGAAAGTTTTTCAAAAACTAATCTTTTTGGATTTCATAATGTGTTGGGTTTAAAAAAGTGGGAAAACGAAGTTGCCAGAATCTATCAAATTGTAGCAACTCCAACTTATTTTATTCTTGATAAAAACAAAAAAATCATCGCAAAACCTGACGAAATTGAAGATGTAAAGGAGTTTTTTAGAAAAAAATAATACAATTTTATTTTAAAAATACAAAAAAGCATCCTCTAAGTGTTCTAATTTATGAGTGCTTTTTTCTAAGGTAATGGCAATAATATCAAACCGAACATTGATATCTAAATTTCTTTTAGTAACATAAAAATCAATTGCCGAAACCAATAACTTTATCTTTTTTTTAGTCACAAAATCTTCAGGATTTCCGAAATAATTAGACGTTCTTGTTTTTACTTCAACAGCAATTAAAGTGTTTTCTTTTAGCGCAATAATATCAACTTCTGCTTTTAAATATCGATAATTTCGCTCACATATCTTATAGCCATTTTTTAATAAATAATCAATCGCTAACTGCTCTCCAATTTTTCCTAATTCGTTGTGTTCAGCCAATTATTTTTATTTTATTTCTGATGAAAAATCACAGTTGAAGTATCTTTTTGAATAGTCAAATCTACTTTTCTTCCAAAAAAGAGCGCTCTATTATCCGCTTCATGACCTGCAGGAAAATCAAATAAAATCGGAATTTCTTTTGGCAAAACAGCTAAAATCAGCTCTTCGATAGTGCTCCCCCAAGAAGTTGAATTTTTCCTGATTTTAGAAAAATTTCCTAAAATAACTCCTTTTATATTTTTAAAATAACCCGCTCTTTGTAAACTCTGTAACATTCTGTCAATGGAGTATTTATACTCTCCTATTTCTTCTATAAAAAGGATTTTTTCATCAGTTTTCAGCTGACTTTTAGAACCCAACATAGACACCAAAATGGATAAATTTCCACCTATAATTTCTCCTGAAATTTTCCCATTTATATTGTATGTTGAAGACGAAATTTCATAGGACAATTTTTCTCCAAAAAGTGCATTTTTAAAACTTGTAATCGTTTCAATAATTTCTTCTGGTTTTTCCTCTAAACTTGTAGGCATCATCGCGTGTAAAGTTTCAAAACCCAGAGAATTTAGATGATTGTGAAAAGCTGTAATATCAGAATATCCGACAATCCATTTTGGTTTTTGCTTGAATTTTGTTACATCCAATTTATCTAAAATTCGAACAGAACCATAACCGCCTCTTGCAGCCCAAATCGCTTTGATGTTTGGATTGTTTAATGCCTTTTGAAAATCTTGTAACCGTTCTTCATCAGAGCCTGCAAAATGGTTGTTTTGTTTGAAAACATTATTGCCAATAACCACATTCAATCCCCAAGAAATCAACAAATTTTTTGCTTTTTCTATAGTTTCTTCTCTGTTTTTGAGGATTCCTGCTGGAGCCACAATTGCTACAGTATCACCCGTTTTTAGGTAGGGTGGTCTAATAAATTTTTTTTGAGAAAAAAAATTAGAAATAAAAAAGAAAAAGAAAATAAACGTAAAATTAGCTCTCAAAACACAAGATTTTAAATAGGTTTTTAAATATTAAAATCAATAAACAACTTCAATTGTAAATGTATCAATTTCAATCGAATTTAAAACCCTGTTTTTTGTACTTTTGTCAGTCAAAAAAGAATTTTAGTCATAAATCAAGCCAAATTTTGATGAATCCTCCAAAAAGATATACAATTACAGCTGCTTTACCTTACACAAACGGACCCATTCATATTGGGCATTTGGCCGGTGTTTATGTACCTGCAGATATTTACGCAAGATATTTACGTTTAAAAGGACAAGATGTTGCTTACATCTGTGGTTCTGATGAACATGGAGTTGCCATTCCAATGAAAGCGAAAAAAGAAGGTGTTTCTCCTCAAGAAATTATTGATAAGTATCATACAATCATCAAAAAATCATTCCAAGATTTTGGAATTTCTTTTGATAATTATTCCAGAACTTCTGCTGAAATTCATCATAAAACAGCCGCTGATTTTTTTACAAAACTGTATGAAAATGGCGATTTTATTGAAGAAACTACGGAACAATTATTTGACGAACAAGCCAATCAGTTTTTGGCAGACCGTTTCGTAGTAGGGACTTGCCCAAAATGTGGGTTTGATGGCAGTTATGGTGATCAATGCGAAAGTTGTGGCACAAGTCATAATGCGACTGATTTAATCAATCCAAAATCAGCAATTACTGGGAATATTCCAACATTAAAATCGACAAAACATTGGTTTTTACCTTTAGATAGATATGAATCTTTTTTGCGAGAATGGATTTTAGTGGATCACAAAAACGACTGGAAACCCAATGTTTACGGACAAGTAAAAAGTTGGATTGATGATGGTTTACGCCCAAGAGCAGTAACGCGTGATTTAGATTGGGGAATTCCTGTACCTTTAAAAGATGCTGAAGGAAAAGTGCTCTATGTTTGGTTTGATGCGCCAATTGGATACATTTCATCTACCAAAGAATGGGCTGAAAGAGAGGGCAAAAATTGGGAAGATTACTGGAAAAATAACGATACCAAATTGGTACATTTTATTGGAAAAGACAATATTGTATTTCATTGTATTGTGTTTCCAAGTATGTTAAAAGCGCATGGTGATTTTATTTTACCAGATAATGTACCAGCCAATGAATTCTTGAATTTAGAGGGAAATAAATTATCAACTTCTAAAAATTGGGCAGTTTGGTTGCACGAATATTTAGAAGATTTTCCAAACCAACAAGATGTTTTAAGGTATACATTAACAGCAAATGCACCTGAGACAAAAGACAATGATTTTACTTGGAAAGATTTTCAAGCAAAAAATAATAATGAATTAGTAGCTATTCTTGGAAATTTCATCAATCGTGTTGTTGTTTTGACTCATAAATATTATGAGGGATTTGTGCCAACTCCAGGAAAATTTTCGGCAATTGATTTAGATGTTTTAGCTTCATTGAAAGAATTTCCAAACACGATTGGAAAATCTATTGAAAGATATCGTTTTAGAGAAGCTTCTCAAGAATTGATGAATTTAGCACGTTTAGGAAATAAATACTTGGCTGATGAAGAGCCTTGGAAAGTAATAAAAGTCGATGAAGAACGTGTTAAAACCATCATGTATGTTGCTTTGCAAATTGTTGCAGGTTTAACAGTAGTTTCTGAACCATTTTTGCCTTTTACAGCAAATAAATTAAAGAATTTACTAAACATTGTTGTTTTTAAAAAAGACAAAGGAATTTCTTGGACTGATGTTGCAGAAAAAGACATTTTATTGCAACCTACTCATCAAATTGGGCAAGGAGAATTGTTGTTTTCAAAAATTGAAGATAGCACTATTGAAGCACAAGTAGAAAAACTGATTGCTACCAAAAAATCAAACGACCAAGAAAACAAACGAACTTCTCCCCAAAAGCCAACTATTGATTTTGAAGATTTTACAAAATTAGACATTAGAATTGGAACTATTTTAGAAGCAGTAAATGTGCCAAAAACAAAAAAATTATTACAATTAAAAGTGGATGTTGGAATGGATGTAAGAACTATAGTTTCTGGTATTGCTGAGAGTTTTTCACCATCAGAAATTATTGGGCAACAAGTAAGTGTTTTGGTCAATTTAGCTCCGAGAAACATCAAAGGAATTGAAAGTCAAGGAATGATTTTAATGACCGAAACCAAAGATGGCAAATTAGCTTTTGTAGAGCCTTCTCAAAAAGTTGCAAATGGAAAAGAAATAAGTTAGGAATTATGTCAAAAAAACTAGCACTCATTGCATTTGTAGTTTCTCTTGGAGGATTTTTATTTGGTTTTGATGCCGGAATCATTTCTGGGGTTATGTCGTATGCAAGTCCTGAATTTCAGCT
>Ga0209137_1003450_pt1 | contig 13253 bp, 21 predicted proteins | sample SaaInl5LU_22_DNA_FD_184642 | JGI IMG/M metagenome (GOLD analysis project Ga0209137, IMG submission 184642) | Marine microbial communities from expanding oxygen minimum zones in the Saanich Inlet - ESP_105LU_22_DNA (SPAdes) (version 2) | ecosystem: Environmental > Aquatic > Marine > Intertidal... | reverse complement strand
AGCCACTCTAGTGGGTTCTCCTTGACCTTCCAGTTACCCTTGAGCCCGAGCATAATGAGCCGTCTGTCCGCAAGGTATCGGATATACTGCTTAATTTCCTCTGCCGACACACCTTCCACAGTACCCATCTCAAACGCATTGTCAATAACTTTGTCTTCGAGCGCGACACCTTGTCGAAACATCTCGTAGATATCTTTCTTAAAATCATCCGTTACAATCCGGGGGTGCTCTTCGCAGAACTCCCTAAATAACTTAACCATCCCTTCACAGTGCATGCTCTCATCGCGGATAGACCACTCAACGATCTCACACATGCCCCGCATCTTGCCAAACCGTTGGTAGTTCAAGAGCATCGCAAAGGCACTAAAGAGGGCCATCCCCTCATTCATCACGCTACGTGCAATCGACTTGGCAACTCCCGCGTGGGACTGCATATCAATCTCGCCCATGAAGTCTACCTTGTCGGCCATCGCTTTGTACTCACGGAACGCGGAGAACTCAGACTCCGGTAAGCCCAGCGTGTCGTTCAACAACGCATAACTCCGCTGGTGAACAAACTCTCGGTTTGCAAACGAAGTGAGCATCGCACGGATCTCATTGTTCTTGAGCTTCGGGATGTAGTACTCGAGATAGTTCGTACCAACTTGTACGTCAGACTGGGTGAACAGCTTGAGGATCTGAGTGATGTGGTGCTTCTCTTGGGCAGAGAGCTTACCACCTTGCCACTGAGCTACGTCCTCTTGCAGTTTTGCTTCCCATTCTCCCCAGTGGACCTTCTCATGAGAAACTGCGTACTCGACAGCCCACGGGTATTTAAATGGTTTGTAAACCTTTGACTCTTCTAATAAAGACATCGTAAGTCCTTGTGTTTTATTTGTTGGAAAAAAAGGCCCCTTTCGGGGCCACAAAACGCCGGGGATCAATCCGGCTAGGGGAGAAAACTTACATCCCAATACCTATGTTAAGACTTCCCCTCGAGGTCGTCAAGCTGTTTCAGCTTTGTTTGAACACTCACTAACTTCCACCCTAAAGTATCCGCCAGATCGTAGGCTCTTCGGGTTCTTTTACTCAGAATTTTTTCTTGGGTTCTTAGTATCATCATCTTGATCTTTCGCATTGCTAAATATCCTGTCCCAATTATCATTATATTTTTTATCGTTTACTCGTCGGTACCGATCTCCTTTCCCGTTAGTCGGATTCATCTCCGTCTTCCGCGTTCCTGTTATCACTCCCATGTTCTAAATCTCCGCTAAGTTGTTCGTACATGTCCATGAGCCCGCTGTAGCACATCGGACAAAGAGAAAAAGGGAGGATACCTATGTATCCTTGTATACCTCCCTCTGACTCAATGTCAAAGTCACACGTACAGATACTACATACGTTGTCTGGCTCTAGCCGTGACATGACAAGCACTCTTCCGCATCTTGTAAAGCCACTCTTTCAACTGCGACTCCAACCTTATCCGCCTCGATACCCGCATCTGTGCGGAGGTAATAAAGGGATTTGAGGTTAGACTTCCACGCTCGAAGGTGTACCGAGTTAACATAAGACGCCGGCGAACCAGCAGGGAAGAATAGATTGACGGATTGTGCTTGGCAAATGTAGGACTGTCGATCACCCGCGTGGTCAACGACGGCCCCCTGATCGATTTCATACGCCGTTCTAAAAACATCCCTCTGTTCGTCCGATAGGAACTCCAAGTGCTGAACAGACCCCTGAGCATTAACGATGCTTTTCCACGTTTCTTGATCGTTGTGTCCAAGAACATCTAGGACCTCCTCGAGTTTGGGGTTCTTGACGAGGTGAGCACCAGCACGAGTACGATGGGTATAAGCATTAGACTTAATAGGCTCAATGCTAGCACTGCACCCACAGATAATAGAACTGTTAGCGTTTGGAGCGATAGCGAGAAGGTGAGCGTTACGACGTCCCGTCCCAGCCATGTCAGGTGCCTCGCCCTTCTCCTTGCCAAGACGTAGGCTTTCCGCGTGGGCCTGTGCGTGTATATCAGCAAATATGCGCTGGTTTGCAAACTTTGCACTAATGCTATTCCACGGGATTTCATTCTGCTGTAGATACCCATGCCAACCCATCGCTCCTAAGCCGATAGACCTTTCTCTTTTAGCTGAGTAGACAGCCTTTCCCAATTCTCTTGGTGCATTTTTGATAAAGAATTCAAGGACGTTGTCCAAGAATCGAACCAAGTCTGCAACCATTCCTGTTCCTTTCCACTCGTCGTACTTTTCGAGGTTGACCGAGCTAAGGCAACAGACTGCTGTGCGTTTTTCAGATGTAGGGAGAGTGATTTCAGAGCATAAGTTAGACCCTCTAACTGCGAGTCCAAGTGCTTTCTGAGAATCTGGTAACCTTCGGTTGGATTCGTCGATGAAGTGTAAGTAAGGTGAGCCAGTTCTGAAGCGAGCTTCAAGTATTCTTTCCCACAAGTCTCTAGCTGAGATTGAATCTCGGACATCTCCGTCATTAGGGTCTCGTAATTGCCATTCTGTTCCATGTTCTACTGCCTCCATAAAAGCATCTGTAATGTTAACGGCGTTGAACAGGTTAAAACATTTCCTGTTCGTATCGCCGGTGGGTACTTTAAAGTTAATGAATTCGATGATGTCTGGGTGAGACACATCCATGTAAGCCGCGTAGCTTCCCTTGCGGGTGCGGCCCTGTTTCCACGCAGTCATCCCTGAGTCAACGACTTTCATGAATGGAATAGGTCCGGGGGCTTTATCTGAGATACCTCGTACGTCAGACCAGTGTCCTCCGACACCCCCTCCCTTTACGGATAGCCAAGCAACTTCAGCGTTATGGCTGATGAGAGACTCAAGATTGTCACCAACATAAGTAAGAAAGCAAGAGATCGGCAATCCTTTTGGCTCAACCCCGTCAAGCGGTGCGTTTGAAAGCACAGGGCTAGCGAACATAAACCAACGCTGACTAGCATAATCGTAAATACGTTGAGCGAATCCATAGTCACCCTCACAATAAGCCAGAGCCGCCCGAGCAAAAGCCTCTTGTGGGCTAGACTCATCGGGCAACATGTAGTAGTCCGTAAGTAACTTCAAGGCTTGTGCGCTAAAGTTCTCATCACGGTCGTAGTCGATGGCAATCCTGCCACAGTACATTTGTTCCATTATTTCTCCGAAAGTTCTTTTTCTGCGCGGGTCGCATACCATTCAGCCTTGCCCACGTTCATCAAGGGGGTATCTTTGTCATTGACCCGTAGTAGATATTTTAGCGAGTTTCCGAGTAAATATCCAGTAAATTGTTCTTCCGTAAGAACAGACTTAATTACCTCGATGGCTTCAAAGTCTTTCTTTTTGTAGTGTTCAGGGTTCTTCCAATCCGTCATTGCAGTTCTCCAAATTTGGCCGTAATGACATTACCCTGCATGCTCTTAATGCGATCACGGTGTTCAGGTTTTAGCTCTTCCTCTGGGACGACTTTACCGAGTGCTTCCAGCGTAACCCTCTCCAGTCCCATGTCGTAGAGGTCATCGAAGTTTTCGTAAACAGCCCCGAGTAATCCTTGAAGGATGACATAAGTCGGATCATACGACGTTGAGCCATCAACCTCCACTTGAGTATCTCGAGTTGCGTACGCACGGATAGCAAAGCCATCCTCGTCCCCATCTTCATCTTCTAAAGGCTCCAAAACAATGTAGTAACGCCCCTTCAGTAAGCCGGCTTGCTCGAGGGCGGCAATCTTTTCGTCGTCTAGAATTATATCACTCATGCTCTCTTCTCCAACCACTCAAGTGGTACGTGTCCGTCTGCCCAAAGTATACCCTGCTTATCGCACCAATTGCCATAAGTAGTTTTACTGGAACGGTTAAGCTTTGTCGAAGCCCGCATAAAAAGCATCCGTATGTCACAAAAAGGATTTTGACTAATCACAAGTAACATCTTTTGCCTATCTGCGGGGCTAAAAAATCCTTTTGCTTCTACGTAAATGTCTTGTTCCGGAAGATAAAAGTCCGGTGTGTACACCTTTGGTTTAGGCTGGTACGAAAGTTTTTTGGTCTCATATTCAAACGTAACCTCTTGTTCTGCAAGGTATTTTGCTACCTTGAGCTCATAGTCTGAGCGGAACTTATGTCTCATGTACTGCTTCATATGTTCATAAGTCCTTGTATCGATTGAGAAATTCTATCCTGCAATTTGGGAGTTGTACTTCCGATTTTCAGGAGTGCGTTGGAATACTCGTCTCCGGGAAAAACTACAATACGTCCTTGCCGCACTACATTTGAGATGCGTGTTAGTTCATCTGTAGCTCTCTTGCCGTCACGTTCCCACGTTTCGTGGCCTAAAGGTTGACCAAAGTGTTGCCACATTGTCAACGGCAGGCACCGTTCAAAGTTACGAGCCCATCGTACCCACGGGTCGCCCGCCGCTTTATCTTCGGCCTCAACGTAAACAGCGTATGCTCCTTCGTTTAAGTACAGAAGCTGGCGATCAACTTTCCGAGTTATCAGAAGGGGCATCCCTATCCTCCACTACAACTCTGCGTACTGTTGCGAGACCGTCTGCTTTGACGCCTAGTCCATAGTCCTCACATTCAAGCTGGCAAAATTTTCTGCCTCTTCTGTACGTCATGTCACCCGCTTGGTAAATGGTGTTGTACTTTACCTCTTCGAGAAGAGGACGTAGCTCGTCAAGTACCATCTGATTGTGCCGGATAACGTCTTTGTTAATCCTGTCTTTGAGTTTCAAGATTTTGCCCTGCACCTCAATGATCTTCTTGATGTTTTGTTCCTTCATAATTCCTTGACCTTAAGTGTGTGATACCAGACGACGGGTTTATTTTTCGCCTTTGATGTAACCTTTTCGTGCTGTATTGCTTTCGGCCAGCAGTGCTTACGATATCCACAGAACGTACAGTTCTTACTAAGTACCTTGTTTCCTGTTTCGCGGACAGCCCCGTCCTTGCGGTAAGTCTCTGGCTCAGGAGCAATCGGGGGCTTCTTGTACGAGAAGTTTGACATCAAAGCTTCCACAACTTTACCCGCCTCTGATATGTAGTGGTCTCGATCTTCTGTTTGATCGTCAGGTGCTTGCACAAACTGAATCTCTCCAGAAGACTTGTCTACAACAATCCAACCACCAAAGTCTTTTCCTTTTGACTCAGCGTACAGGTGTCCTTGCATCAAGTACCCGAACGGGTCGTCTTGTTTAAGTCCGTCATATCCCTTTCCGAACTTTTGTGTATACGAGTAAGGACTAGCTGACTTTACGTCCCAAACCTTCTCTCCGTCCACAGGATCGTCGATGATGACATCAAGGGTACCTTGTACGGTTTCTCCCCCAACGTCAAGCTGGCACCTTCCCTGTGCCTCTGTGATCTTAACTCCGGCACCTTTGAGCACAGCCATTACTGCACACTCAACAAGGTCGCCGATTAAGAAACGCAAAAGAGCGTTATACGTCATCTCCTCATTTTTACCGTCACGTCCGTGTACCTGTTGACAAAGAGGACGCCCTAATCCGGACATACGTATCCGCCACTCAGGGTTACGACTAAATTGCTTTTCGAGTGCCTCACGGCAGTCCTGTGCGAATTCCTCAACGACAGAAGGGGAAAGCGATGCTTCCCCCCTCGTTGCCGCTTGAAGGAAGTTCTTAACTTGAACTTCCGCCAGCATCAGTTAAAGTCCGCCGCTAAGTCAACTTCCTCGTCTTTAGCTTTCGCTTTAACAGCCTCCTTGTGTTGCTCAAGGATGTTAGCGTTGGACCCTTTTACTGTCTCGAGGAACATCGCCATTGTTTCCATTGTGGCGTCGTCCATCTTGGCAGTCCCTTTTTGCGTAAACACAGGAGTGAAATAAGTCACACTACCCATCTTGTTACGCTTGGTAGTCATCTCAAACACAACCTCATTCATAAGATTATTGCCGAGACGTTCGATTGCTTCACGAGCAGGGCGGAAACCCGAACGCTTGAAGTATGAAATTACAGGGTAATTCTCAATCGTCACTTCGGTGCCGTCTGCTGTCTTACCATTCATAGTGATCAAAGCGTAAAACACTTGATTACATGTAGCAAGACGTGAAGCCAACGTAAGAGGATGCTTCTCCCCTAACTCTTCTTCCTCTGACTTTGACAAACGGCCACACTTGTTTCCACCTGACGTGTCTGGGAATTGATAATCTAAAGAGGGTGCTTGAACAGAACGGGAAGAAAACTTGCCTTCTTCCTGATCCCACACACTCCACTCATAAGTACGCACTAATGGACGAAACTCTACGCTGTCCGCATAAACAAAATCGCCATCATAAAATACTTTCCACACACCTTTCTTGAGGGTATGACCATCGTCAGTCTCAGTGTCGTAGTTAATGTTTAAACGAGACAGTCCCGTCTTGGGAGTATCTTCATTTGCTTGGCCCGAAAGTTTCATAAGACCTTCGCGGTCCCCTGACTTTACAGCCGCCAGCATTCCATCGAATGCATTATCCATTACGCTCAGTTCGCCCATATCGCTCTCCTTAGTTTGCGTAGACAACTTCGGCGTCCAACCAGTTGGACCCCATTTTTACCTCAACAGTGATGGGCATGTCGTATTCAATCCCATATCTGCGTTGGCACTCTTGTGGAAGAGACATCATTGCCTCAACCACGAGATTAGTACAAGTATCCTCCTCTCCGGGGAATACGTCAAGTACAATACTATCATGAACAGTGTTACATATCACACTTTTTAATTGCTTATCTTTCATAGACTTAGCAAGATAAACTAAAGATATTGGTAAGAGATCCCCTGTTGCAAAGCCTTGAACGGGGTAATTACAAATGGCTGTCCGGTTGGTTGCCGTCCCCCAATCTGTCCACGTCGTACCGGGGAAGGCATACTGTCTGCCCGACGGTAGCGTGATAAATCCTTTCTCAACTGCGTCGCTTTGTAACTTGTCGTGCCACGCTGTCACTCCTGCATACTTGTCTTTGAACGCACGGTAGTACCTTTGCTGATCAGGAGTACCTGTCGTTCCCCCGTATAGCGGCTTAAAAGTATGAGCCTTAGCATCTTGCCGTGAGCATCCGATAATTTCAGCAGTGACAGTGTGTACATCAGTCTTGTTCTCCACGTCATAGTAAATGTGGGGGTCGTCTGCTAAGAATCCTGCGACTCGAAACTCAAGTTGTCCGTAATCAGCTTCGAGGATTTTCCCTCCTTCAAAACGAGAGACCATTGCCCGCCGGATAGCGAATGTAGAACCACGGGGCATATTCTGGAAGTTGGGGTTACGAGAACTGAGCCGTCCTGTAGCTGTGACACATTGCATGAAATCGGGGTGTACGATGTTATCCCTGTCTTTGTTGTTTTTGAGTCCTTCAACAAAAGTTGAGAGATAAGTGCGAAGTGCATTGTATCTGGAGTAAGACTCTGCAAACTCTCGGGCGGTACCAGAAAGTTCATCGAGGCGTTCTTTAAGTGTTTCGTGGTCTGTTTTGAATCCTGCGGAGGCGGCGTCCCACGAGTCTCGCGGTAACATTTTGAAACCGGCGATTTCCTTAGTCGGTACATAGAGGACTCCTTCACCACCACATCCTTTACAGACACGTACAGCTTTGCCTACCGTACCGTCTTTCTTAATCACTTTACTGCGGCCGGCACCCTTACATGCTGTGCAACGGGACGCTACCGTCTTGTACACGAGCTCGCATTCGTCTTTTACGATGTGCGAGAATTCGCGTTTGCTGTATTTAGTACGCTTCTTAGGTTTGCGGGTTGCCCCACGTAGCTCTGATCCTAAGTTAAACAAAGAAGACCAACGCTTCTTATCTTTGACCTTACGTGAGTAAAACAGAGCGGACTTGTCATCTGCGGAGTTGAGGTTGACAGGTGTATCACCCATCGCATCTTCAGCCATTCTCTGAAGTTTAACCTCTAACTGGTTCATTTCCTTACGGTATTCATCCTCAATATCCGCTAGGGCAGAGGGGTCTATCTTTATCCCCGTTCTCTCGAGGTTCGCAAGGACGTCCGTCATCTCCAACGACAGGCGCAGGGTGTTCAATAGTTTCGATGCCATAGGCTTTCATCTCCTCTAGGAGTTTCTGTGAGAAAATCTCACCGTTCATGACGGTACCCATACCGTCGAGCACACCATTATAGTACTCGACTGAGATTAAGTCATCATCCATATCCGCTTCATTACGCAGAAACGTGTAAATGTTGACAGCGGATTCACGAGTGATGCCGCCCATCATTCCTTTATGTGCTACTGGTTTCTTGCTCATCATCTTCTCCTTTCAAGAGGGACTTATCAATAGAGTAGTCCTTATTCTCTTTGTCCAGTGCCTTCTCGAGAAGAGATACTAGCCCAATCTCCACGAGAAGTCGAGTCGCTTCACGGTCTGTCTCAATCTCGAGGTTAGCAGAGCCATCCTCGTTTTCTTCCAAGCGTGTGACTTTAATCATTCCAAGTTCCTCTTGCTTCAGTAAGTTTACTTCCTGCTCATTTTGCATAGGATTACTATGCATTTCTTCCTCATAAACTCCGCCACACATTACAGCCCCCACGCTTTAGTAATCATCCAATGCCCACGAGGTACGGGCCCACTCCACGCTCGATCAAAGCCGCACGTTTTCTTTCGCGGTCTGCCTCCTACAGGTTCCATGCGCTTTTCTAAGCCTAACTTTTCTCTGTGCCTGCATAGGTATTGAGATATCGCACTGCGTCTACGGTTTAACGTCTTAGCTATCGTGCCAGACGACACCCCGTCTTTCCACATTTGTACCAGCGTATTCACTTCTTCTTTAGTCCACGTAGTAGGTCGCATAGAGCTCCTCCCATGTTGTGTTGTATTTCTCCGTCACCTGTTTCTGGGCTACTTCCCATGTAGCCTCCACGTCCGCAATGCCGTACTCGAGAACTATCTCCCACGGGATTTCCGCAAATGTCTTGCCGCTCTTGAGATAATCCGCCGTAAGGTCTTTCTTCTTTTCAGTAACCTCATACCTTTTAGCGAGGGCATCGAGGGAAAGCGGCCACTTTCTTGCACGAGCGAGGAGATACTCCGCAACCATCGTGTCGTAAACGTGACCATCATAGTCGAAACCACACTCACGAATCCAGTTGAGGTCGAATTTAACATTATGACCCACCACGACGTCAGCCTCATGCAGAGCCTCCCTAAATCGTTGAATCTTATCATGTTCTTGTTCGTGCTCATCGTGGTGGACAAAGGCGTACTTGGTCGGTTCATTAGACACCTTCCACCCGATGCTCACCAAATGATTACCAAAATAGGGTAGTGGTGTATATCCACCGTTTGGTTTCGGCTTGTGTGTACACTCTACATCAAACGTCAATATGTTCATCTTTGTAGACTCCTAATTCAATAAGTAAATTCTTAATTTTCTCGCCTGCTTTACGTATCTTAATAGCTCCTTTTTTTGTCTTGGAACTTCCGAGATAAACCCTCTTTCCAAAGAGACCTATAGTAACTTGCCAAGTTTGTTTACGCTTAAAAAAGTGCAAGCCTGCATCTTCTTTATGACGACGATTATTGGCTTGTTCGAGGTAGGTGGCCCACGTAACATTTTCGGGCTCATAGTTTCCGTTAACATCAATACGTTCGAGAGTCTTTCCGTCTGGTTTAATTCCGAGGTCGTCTACAAACGAATCAAAACTATTGAGCCACCTACCGCATACCTTAATTCCTCGCCCGCCATAGTTATGATACCCAGTGCTTTTCGGGTTCGTACAGCGGAATATCATACCTCTCCATACCTTATAGGTTAGCTCTGTCTGTGTAGGGGTACTTTTTGTCCAGTCGATTTTATTTTTGACTATTTTATCATTCATTAAAATCTCCTTCAGTTGGTTGAGCCACAGGCTCTTGATTCTCGGGTGGCACAACAATCACCTGATTGTTCTTTTCGTACACAGCCCGATACATGTCAAGCTCGCAAGGCACTGTGCCGTGCCAGCCATTCTGCTTGTTCTTTGAGACACAGATGTATCTCTTCGTGTTCTCCGGACTCCGGTCGCCCGTCCTTCCGATGCCGATGATGAGGTCGGCCTCCCCTGCTTTACCTGTCTTGGAGTTGTCGAGGTACTGATACTCGACGTGCATCATAGACTCAGCCTCAGCCGATGCCTGACTCACACCCCACACGAGACACTTGTTACGCTTGGCTATCTCACGGGCTTGCAGGTAGATCTCCTTAAGCTTCTCATCCCCACGGTTGTACTTACCTGCGATCTTCACCTTATCTAACTGGTCAATGAAGACGATGTCCGGTTTGTTAATCTTGCACCAGTCATCAATTTCCTGAATGGTCGTTCCAACGCAATCGAGAACATGTAGACGGTCAACAACCTGCGTACCCCATACTTCCGAATACTTAGTCCGCCCTTCACTGAGTTCTTTCCGCGTAGCTTTAAAATAACTCTGGATGATACGTAGTTTAGTTCTGACAGCCGGCTCTTCGTTACCCCAAACCGCAACGGTAAGCCCTTGCTCGAGGAACTTCTTAGCGAGGAAAGATACGAACGTAGTCTTGCCCGTTTCCGGTCGAGCAAAGATGATTCCAAAATGTCCACGATCCAAGCCCGGAACGTAGCCGGAGATTGGCTCCCAGTTGAATGGGAAATCAGGTTCCAACGTAAGGGAGTCCAGAAGCTCTTCGAGCCCCATGTCCACCTCCGTGTACGTCGCCTTCTCGCCAATCGAATCCTCCGCTGTACTTTCAATGAGTCGTTTAAGTTCTCCAAAGTTTGTCTCCTTGCCGAGGAAGATGTTGACCGAGAGCTCCGAGATAATGCGAGCGCGGTGTCGCATCCATAGATCCCGTATGACTCGCTCCTGTAAGTCTATGTTGTTACCGATGCTATCCGATAATGTTTCAAACTGCTCCCAATACCTCAGGCGAGTGCTATCGGGCAGGGCGGGATGCTTTGAATCAAAATATGCCTGTAGCTCGGCTCCTGTGAAGTCTCCGGCGTATTCAGCATGGGCATCGACGAGGGCTTGCCACATGGGAGCCCATTCTCCCTCAAACATATCCTTCGTGAGGATGTTCTTTACGCGATCATAGCATTCCGTCCGTAGACAGAACGAAATGATCTTAGATTCAAGCGATTGCTGTTCTGATTGTTCGTTCACGTTCTTCATCTCCGAGAGTCTTTAGGTCCTTGTCTAACATCAAGATACCTGTGGGCACGATATTATTTAAGGTCCGCATAATTGTCAACGCTTTGTCTGTCGCGTCCCTATCGAGGGCAACTACGACTTTACTGTACGTGGATGCTACCTTTATGTGTTCTTCACGTAGACTTGTTCCGAGTAGAGCATAGCCTGTCACCCAGTCAGAGATAGAGATGGCTGATGGTATGTCCTCCACAATCACGAGAGTGTCTGACGTACCGATCTTAAATCCACCACGGTAGTTACCATAGCGGTACCACTTGGGGCGGGCACCAGTTAGACTACGCCCTGCCCCATCCACGAGCTTCCCATCGTCATCACGTATGGCATACACAACTCTGTCCTGTCGAACATCGTAGTAAATATCATCATATCTTCCGGATGTGTTTACGCTATCAACATAGTCCAATCCCTTCTGTGAGATCTGACGAGACCAACACTTAGGTTTCTCGAAGGGAACTTCTGGACATGGGGGTGTCTGTTTGTGAGTATTTTTACTCAGTATGGATACTATATTGTCCGCGTTGGATCGGGTAACACGACGGTCTGTACGCCCCCGTACACTACATTCTGCGTGGAAACAGTTCCACATGAGGGTGCCACCGTCGTTGGTGACTGAGAATGTCTTACGGTGTCCACACGATGGGCAATCCATCCGGCGTGACTCACCGTTGTGTAAACCGAGTGACTCGGCGTATTCTTTGATATGCATAGCTAAAAGCTCTCCAGTTGTGTGGCGGAAGCTTACCATCCTATCCCCCAAAAAAACAACACCTCGACTCTTCAGTTGTGCAAAAAAAGTTTACCATCCTTCCCCCTAAAAAAAATCTTGCGGGGTGCTCACTTACGTGGTACAGTCCGATCAACCCCTGCCGGGGGTACACCCACTCTGGCCTCCCCGTCGGCAAGCCGTCGTCTTTTCTTCCGTAAACAAAATACCTACGACCAAAGTCTAATACAACACATAATAAAGGTTCTGTACTGTGGTGGTTCATTCACAAGACGGGAGAGTTACCGTGACAATAAAACGCATACACATCAACCAACACAACATAAGACATAACGCAAAAAACCCCGACGACCAAAAACCTGTTGTTACCGTAAAAACAAGTAACAGCAACACGAAGGGTTTTAGTGCGAGTGTTCACGGAGAATGCAAAGTTGTATACTCACCAGACAAACCACTATCGTGTGGTGCTAAAGTTTGGATTGAAACAAAAGACACTGTTGTCGTCGATACTGGCGACGGAAGCTTTACGGGAGTTTATTGAGATGATTGCGGAACAATATCGAAATATCAAACCACACTTTGTACACGCGGATCATATGCCGATGGTTTGCCGGTGGTCTTGCATCCTACTCGACCAAGATACAGAGAACCCACCATTTCAACCGGCGCGATACTTTGTGGTCAATGTTTTTGCTGAAACAAAAGACGCAGTGTTGGATTGTTTGGGGGAGGAGTATCCGTGGTGTGATATTATGTACGTAGATAAAGCACTCGGTGGACATAGTGACGATGATTTCTTAGAATCGTGGATGCATTACTTTGATGCGAAAGAAGCGATACCAGTAAGGGAGGCACCACATGGCACTAACTACGACAAGTAATGAGAACAAAACGCGAGTGGATTATCTTGTGTATAAACAAGTAACTGAGGTACTTGCGTTAGTTAAACAGGCAAACGAAACCTTGAACGATACCGGAGACATTGATTCTGACTCACTAGATAACGCGAGTAATCATTTAAAGTGTGCGGTTGATATGCTCGACCATTACTTGAGGGCGAACGCATGAAGCAGGAACAGATACCGGAGAATATTAAAAAGGCGTTAACTAAATACCGTAAGACATTAGATATGGACGATCTTAGTTCAATCGTTTCACACGAATTGAAACGAAAGGATAAAGCGCAACAAGATAACGTATTAATGTGGTTAGCATGGAACTTGATAGAATGATGAAGCCGAAAACAATTTGCCACCCTGAAGCTCTCGCAGACTGGAGAGCGAACGACGAACGACATTACACTTTTAGTGGAGAAACAAACAATGCAAGTATACGTGAACATAGTACGCACAACAACGAAG
>Ga0209137_1003446_pt1 | contig 13263 bp, 14 predicted proteins | sample SaaInl5LU_22_DNA_FD_184642 | JGI IMG/M metagenome (GOLD analysis project Ga0209137, IMG submission 184642) | Marine microbial communities from expanding oxygen minimum zones in the Saanich Inlet - ESP_105LU_22_DNA (SPAdes) (version 2) | ecosystem: Environmental > Aquatic > Marine > Intertidal... | reverse complement strand
ACTTATTTTATTGCTCATAGGTTTGATCAATCTATTTTAAGTTTATTATGTAAAAAACAAAAGTTACGTCTATTTAGAGATCCATCTCAATATGGGCGTTTTCCAGAAATGTATAGAAATAATGGCCCAGTGACTAAACCATTTCATATAGAATGTTCATATCAGACAACAATAATACTCTTAAGAAAATCTAAGTTTGTTATTGAGTATTCTAAATTTGTATTAAAAAAAATTCTAATTAAACTTATGCCATCAATTTATTATAGAATAATAAAATAATCATTTTAATGAATAAACTTTTTTTTGATATTTCAATCTCAGGGCATCATTCAGAATATTTAACTCATTTAATTAATTCTGTTCCATCTTCTTTAAATGATAACTATTATTTTATTGTTCATCCATTTTTTTCAAAACATTTCCCAGATCTTTATGAAAAAGTTGACCTTTTTGAAAACATCTACATTATTGAAGTTACAAGCCATGAATTTAATAAAACACAAAAATTGTCTTTGATTAAAGCTAGTTATGTAAGTTATAGAATAATGAATCAATATGCAATCAGATATAATATTGATCAAGTAACATTGTTATACTTTAATACTTTTCAATTATCAACTATTTTTTATAGACCAAAATATAGCATTTCAGGAATATTGTTTTTCCCACTTTATAGTACTAGCAATAATGTTATATATAAAGCTTTCAAATATTTAAAAAAATATTTGATTATTAAATTGTTTTCATACAATCCTAAAATTAAAAATATATTTATTTTAGAAGATACTCAGATTGTTAATTTTCTAAACAAAGAATTTAAAACAACTTTCTTTAAAACCTTAAGCGACCCAATACCTAATTTATCTCCGCTTAAAAATTTTGATATGAAAAATCATTATGGGATTAATAACAATAATAAAGTATTCTTGCACATTGGTTCATTAAGTGAAAGAAAGGGGACGTTTGAAATTATTGATTCTATTTATCATCTCCCTAATGATAAACAAAAAAATATGACATTTTTAATTGTTGGAAAAGCTACTGATTTAGTTACCGAAGAGATAATTTTATCTAAAATTAAAAAAATACAAAAATCAGAGTATTGTAAAATAATCTGGGATAACCAATTTATCTCTAATGAAATGATGAAATCTTTATTCAATCAATCCGATGTTATTTTAATGACATATAAAAACAATCAAGGATCTAGCGGAATTTTAGGTCATGCAGCTATTTCTGAAAAAATTCTAATAGCAACAAATAATGGTTTAATAGGGAGATTAGTTAAGGAATTTAATCTTGGACTTTTAGTTGATAAAGTTCATCCAAAAGAAATAGCTGATAAAATATTAGAAAGTATTGACGCCAAAATTGATTTTAAAAAATCTAAGTCTTTTGTCAGACGTAAATCAGTTAAATCTTTTGCCAATACAATATTAGAAAAATAATAAAATTTGAAAAAAACAATATATTTTATAAGTTTTTTTATATACTCTGGGTTTTATGCACTCCTTGCATTATTGATATCATTTGGGATGAATGATTTATCTAGATCTGTCACAGTGCCTTTAAGACTTTTAACGACTGTTTTAATGATTTATGTGTTATTCAAAAAAGGTAATATATTTAAAACTGGGACGTTAAACTCCAGATTAATAATTATAATTTTTTACATTTTTTGGATACTTTATTTCTTCAAAGTATTATTTCATTTTATTTACAATTATCCATTAGAAAGAAATTGGTTTGAATACATTTTTTATTCAATTAATTTTACCATTTTACCTTTTTTGGTGTTTTCCAAAATTAATTTTAATGTATATAAAAATATAATTTTAGACTCTATTATTTTTTCAGGTTTTGCATTAGGTTTAGTAACTATTTATTTATATGGGAATATATTATTATTAGGAGTAGGTAGGATTTCAATGGCAAAATATATTGACCCTAGCTTTACTGAGGTATTAAGTCCATTAGCGTTGTCGTATGGAGGAGCATTAACTTTAGCATTGTGTTTTTATAAAATTATATTTAATAGGGGGGAATTATCAAAAGCTAAATTATTATATTTAATATCCACTATAATATTGGCAGCAATAATGTTTCTATTAGGTGCCTCTAGAGGATCTGTATTGGCATTATTTACTAGTTTAGTTCTTTTATTAATATATTCACGAGGTTCTAATTTTGGCTTTTTAATTATATCACTATTATTTATTGTTCCTGTTTTTATATGGGGAGTTAATGCATCAGGATCTTCAGTTTTTTCTAGAGTATTTACTTCTTTAGAAAATAAGTCTTTAACTGAAAGAGAAATATTATGGATTGACGCATGGAATGAATTTATTAAACACCCAATATTCGGAGGAAGAATAGAAATAGATTTTTATCCACATAATATTTACTTAGAAGTTTTAATGTCAACCGGTTTTATTGGGTTTTCATTATTTTCTACAATATTATTTATGGGAATAAGAAAAGTTCACAAGCTATCTTTTAAGAACACTGATTTTGTTTGGGTTTATATAATCCTTGTTCAAGGTATGTGTCATCATTTATTCTCTGGAGCTATTTATTTTTCAATTTTAGTTTTTTTCCCTTTAGGCTTGATATACTCTATGAAAAAAAACATTAAAAGATGAATAATGACAATGTAGATAATAGAAAAGTAAAAACGGAAATATGCTGTATTTTTAATTTAGCGGCTCTGTATAGAGCTCCGATATACAAATTAATGGATACTGAGCTTTCTTGTGATTTTTATATTACTGAGTGGGAGAAACCTCCATTCAAGCAAATGAATTATTCTGATTTAAAAGGATTTAAAAAAACTCTTAAATATAAAAAAATATATAAAAATTTTTATTGGCAAAAAGCAGCAATTTTTTTAGTTTTTAAACCTTATACTAAATTTATTCTTATAGGCGAACCCTATTGTATATCAACATGGGTAATACTTATATTTGCAAAAATTCTTGGAAAAAAGACTTACATATGGACACATGGTTGGTATGGTAGAGAATCTAAAATAAAAAAAATAATTAAAAAAAGTTTTTTTAGGATGAGTACTAAAGTTTTACTTTATGGAAATTACGCTAAAAATTTAATTATTAATGAAGGTGTTCAAGAAGATAAATTAGTCTGTGTTTTCAATTCTCTAGATCATTTAGCTCAATTGAAGGTTAGAAAACAATTATTTCACACCTCTATTTTTAAAGATTATTTTAAAAATAATGATCCAACACTAATATTTGTTGGAAGGTTACAAAAATCGAAAAAAATAGAACAAATTATTGAGGCAATATATTTACTTAAAACAAGAGGAGTAAAATGTAATCTTGTTATAGTTGGAAAAGATGACGAAAATTTAAATTTAAATTCTTTGATTTCAAGTTATGGTATTGATAAACAAATTTGGCTCTATGGTGAATGCTATGATGAACTTAAAATTGGCGAATTATTTTTTAATTCTCACGTTTGTGTTTCCCCTGGTAACGTAGGGCTTACTGCAATGCATAGTTTTGTATTTGGAACACCGGTTATTACACATAATAATTTTAAAAATCAAATGCCTGAATTTGAAGTAATTGAAGATAATGTAACAGGATCATTTTTCAATGAAAATTCTGTTGAAAATTTAACAGAAAAAATAAAATATTGGATTTCAAAAGATACGCATGAAAGAAAAGCTACAAGAACAAAATGTCAACTCATAATTGATGAAATATATAATCCTTATTATCAAATTGAAATACTTAAAAAAACATTAAAATGAATATAAGTGTATGTATGGCAACATACAATGGTCAAAAACATATAGTTGAACAAATTAAATCAATTATCTCTCAAGTAAAATCAAATGATGAAATCATTGTTGTAGATGATTGTTCAAAAGATTCTACTATTGAATTAATTAAAAGTTTAAATGATAGCCGTATTAAAATTTTTAAAAATGAAATCAATAAGGGGCATGTTTTTTCTTTTAATCGTTCAATTTCATTAGCTAAAAATGAAGTTATATTTTTATCAGATCAAGATGATATTTGGGTAGAGGACAGAGTAAGATTATTATTAGAAAAACTAACAATAACTAATAAGTTACTAGTTTCATCTAATTTTAATAATTTTAAAGGAGATTTTAATAATCAATCACCATCAAGGTCGCCTTTGAAAGAAATAGATTCATCTAAGAATTTTAAAAATATCTTTGGAGTTTTTTGGGGTAAATCTGACTATTATGGATGTACTATGGGATTTAAAAAAGAGTTAAAAAAGACTATAATCCCTATACCTAAATATGTAGAATCACACGATTTATGGATTGCAATGTGTGCCAATTTAATGAATTCAAATACTCATTTAAACAAAATAACGATACTTAGGAGAATCCACAATTCAAACTTAACTAATCCAAATAGACCTTTATTATTAAAATTGAAATCAAGAATTGTTCTATTTATAAGTTTGTTAGTATTGTCTTTCAGAATAATAAAAAAATAATTATGTTAAAAAACAAAACTTTATTAATTACTGGTGGAACTGGTTCATTTGGAAATGCAGTTTTAAATCGATTTCTCAATACAGATTATTTTAAAGAAATTCGTATTTTTTCACGTGACGAAAAGAAACAAGATGATATGCGTATCAGATTAATGAATGATAAGTTAAAATTTTACATAGGGGATGTAAGAGACTATACAAGTCTAGAAAGAGCTATGAGGGGGGTTGATTACGTGTTCCATTCTGCTGCATTAAAGCAGGTTCCCTCATGTGAATTTTTTCCTATTGAAGCTACGAAAACAAATGTATTAGGGACTCAAAACGTGATTGATGCTGCAGAGTTCAACAAAGTAGAAAAAGTAATTTGTTTAAGCACCGATAAAGCAGCTTATCCAATTAATGCTATGGGAATTTCAAAAGCATTAATGGAAAAAGTTGCAATTGCAGCTTCTAGGAACTTGACAAATACAACGGTATGTCTAACAAGATATGGAAATGTAATGGCTTCTAGAGGATCGGTAATACCATTGTTTTTAAATCAAATTAAAAATGGAAATCCTATAACAATAACAAACCCTGAAATGACTCGATTTTTGATGTCATTGGATGAAGCTATAGAATTAGTATTATTTGCTTTTGAAAATGGTAATCAAGGTGATTTATTTGTTAATAAAGCTCCAGCTGGAAATATTGGTGATTTAGCCCAAGCATTGAAAGAATTGTGCCATTCAACAAATGAAATAAAGATAATAGGTACTCGTCATGGAGAAAAACTATATGAAACTTTATGTACAAAAGAAGAAATGTCAAAAGCTGAAGATCTTGGAGATTTTTATCGAATTCCAGCAGATAATAGAGACTTAAATTACTCAAAATTCTTTTCAAAAGGTGAAAAAAATATATCATTAATTGAAGATTATAATTCACATAATACTCAACAACAAAATGTTGAAGGAATAAAGAAACTAATAAAAAAATTAAACATAATTAAAGAATTTAAATTATAAAATGAGCAATTTACCTATAATTAATAAGGGTCATGTAAATATTGATAAAAGAGGTAAATTATTTTATAATAACACTTTTAATTCAAGTGATATAAAAAGAATTTATATTATAGAAAACAAGAACAATTTAATTAAAAGAGGGTGGGTAGGCCATAAAATAGAGAAGCGTTGGTTTAGTGCTATTAACGGCGCTTTTAAGGTTTTATAAATAAAAATTGATAATTAGAAAAAACCAGATATGAATTTAATTCCTCAGGAATTTATTCTTAAATCTAATTCCTTGGATTTCTTATTCATCCCAGAAGGTTATGTTACAAATATAAAATCACTAGAGAAGTCCTCAAAATTATTAGTTTTTGGCAGATTATCTTTTTGAAGAGATAAAAGACGATTATAGATTTGATCAAAATTATTTTAGTAATAACTATAAATTTAATGAATAAATGAAAGGAATTATATTAGCTGGAGGAAGCGGCTCACGTTTATATCCAATAACAAAAGCCATATCTAAACAGTTGTTACCTGTCTATGATAAACCTATGATCTATTACCCTTTATCAGTTTTGATGTTGGCTGGAATTCGAGAGATTTTAATTATTTCAACACCAGAAGATTTACCAAATTTTGAAAAATTATTGGGGGATGGTTCAACAATTGGAATAAGCCTATCTTATGCTATACAGCCAAATCCAGATGGTTTAGCTCAGGCTTTTATCATAGGTGAAGAATTTATTGGAAATGAGGACGTTTGTTTAGTTCTTGGAGATAATATCTTCTATGGATATGATTTTTCAAGAACCTTAATAAACGCTAAAAAAAATGCAACTGCAGGGAAGTCTACTGTTTTTGGATATTATGTAAGTGATCCTGAGCGTTATGGTGTTGCTGAGTTTGATAAATCTGGCAATGTAACTTCTATTAATGAAAAACCATTAAAGCCAGCTTCCAATTATGCCGTAGTCGGATTATATTTTTACACCAATGATGTGGTGCAAATCGCTAAAAATGTAAAACCTTCTGAAAGAGGAGAATTAGAAATTACTTCAGTGAATCAAGCTTATTTAAAGCAAAAAAAATTAAAAGTAGAATTACTAGGAAGAGGTTTTGCTTGGTTAGATACAGGAACTCATGATTCTTTAATGGAAGCTGGACAGTTTATTGAAACCATTGAGAAACGACAAGGGTTAAAAATAGCTTGCCTTGAAGAAATTGCATATCGAATGAAATATATTGATACAGAACAAATAAAGAAGTTAGCCGAGCCCTTGAAAAAAAATGGTTATGGACAATATCTTTTAAACATGATTAAACACTCATGAAGTTTACAAAAACTAAAATAAAAGGACTTACTATCATTGAGCCCACCGTATTTGGGGATGATAGAGGATATTTTATAGAATCTTATAACCAAAAAAAATTTGAAGACGCTTTGGGCCCAATTACATTTTTACAAGACAATGAATCAAAATCAACTAAAGGAGTATTGCGAGGTCTTCATTTTCAAAAACCTGGATTTGATCAAGCAAAATTGGTAAGATGTATCGAAGGAGAAGTGTTAGATGTAACTGTAGATATTAGAAAGAATTCAAAAACTTATGGTGAGTATTTAGCAGTATTATTATCTGGGGAAAATAAAAAACAATTATTCGTGCCAAGAGGATTTGCACACGGTTTTGTGGTGTTAAGTGATACTGCCATTTTTTCATACAAGGTAGATAATTGGTTTTCTCCTGAGCATGATGGAGGTATAATATGGAATGACCCTTATTTGGATATTGATTGGGGAATTTGCAAAAACGAGGTTAAATTATCTGAAAAAGATAACAAATTACCTACATTTAATAATTTTCAAACACCTTTTATTTAGATGAGAATTTTAATAACAGGAAGTAATGGACAATTAGGTTCTGAATTTAAAAAGCTTGCCAACTATTATAAAGAGTTTGATTTCTTTTTTACAGATTATGATACACTAAATATTTGTGATGCTTTACGAGTAAAGACTTTTCTTAAAGAAAATGAAATTGAAACCATTATTAATTGTGCAGCCTATACACAAGTAGATCTTGCCGAAAATGATAGAGATAAAGCTTTTGAAGTCAATAGTAAAGCAGTTGCTAATTTAGTAGCAAATGCAAAAGCACTAAAAATAAAAATAATTCACATTTCAACAGATTATGTATTTGATGGTATAAGTCATATGCCATACAAAGAAACCGATATTACCAACCCAATCGGGGTTTATGGAAAGTCAAAATTAGAAGGGGAAGATTTTTTAGTCAATGCTGATATTAATGGAATAGTAATTCGAACTTCCTGGTTGTATTCTCAGTTTGGAGGTAATTTTGTAAAAACAATGATGCGTTTAGGAACTCAGAAAGATATCATTGGAGTTGTATCAGATCAAATAGGTTCTCCAACCAATGCTAAAGATTTGGCACTTGTTTGCTTAGATATCTTAGCAAAAAACAAGATTTTAAATTCGAAGGGGAAAATCTATCATTACTCAAATAAGGGAGTTGCCTCTTGGTATGATTTTGCAAAATCTATTATGGAATTTGCAAATATTGAATGTAAGGTTGATGCAGTAGAAAGCAAAGATTACCCAACTAAAGCGAAAAGACCTCATTACTCGATTTTTAATAAAAGTAAAATAACAGAAGATTTTAATATTACAATTCCTTACTGGAGAGATTCGCTAAAGGATTGTATCAAAAAAATAAATAAATAGTTTATGAAAAATATTTTAGTCACTGGAGGTGCTGGTTTTATTGGGTCTCACTTGGTGAGATTATTGGTAAATAAATATCCAGAATACCATATTGTAAATATGGATGTACTGACTTATGCTGGTAATTTAGAGAACTTAAAAGACATAGAAGACAAAGAAAATTATACTTTTTTAAAGTGTGATATTTGTGATTTTGAAGTCGTAAAGGAGGTTTTTAAAGAACATCAAATAGATGGTGTAATTCACTTAGCGGCAGAGTCTCATGTAGATCGTTCTATTGAAGATCCGTTTTCTTTTGCGCAGACTAATGTAATGGGAACACTAAGTTTATTACAATCGGCAAAGGCACATTGGGACGGTAACTTTACTGATAAATTGTTTTATCATGTCTCTACGGATGAGGTATATGGTTCTTTAGGAGAAGAAGGTTTTTTTACAGAAACCACAAAATACGATCCACACTCTCCTTATTCTGCTTCAAAAGCGTCTTCAGATCATTTTGTAAGGGCCTTTCATGATACTTATGGTTTACCCGTTATAATCTCTAATTGTTCTAACAATTACGGATCATATCAATTTCCAGAAAAGCTAATTCCATTATTCATAAACAATATTGTAAATAATAAACCATTACCTGTCTATGGGAAAGGGCAAAATGTAAGAGATTGGTTGTTTGTAGATGACCATGCCAGAGCGATTGATGTTATTTTCCATAAAGGAAAATTAGGAGACACTTATAACATCGGCGGTTTTAATGAATGGAAAAACATCGACTTGATAAAGGTGATGATTGAAACGGTTGATCGAATGCTAGAAAGAGAACAAGGTGCTTCTGATAAATTAATAACCTATGTTACTGATAGAGCTGGTCATGATTTGCGCTATGCCATAGATTCTACAAAGTTAAAGGACGAGTTAGACTGGGAGCCATCGTTACAATTTGAAGAAGGAATTCAAAAAACAGTTGCTTGGTATTTAGAGAATAAAGAATGGCTCAATAATATTGAGAGCGGTGCGTATTTAAAAAATAATTAAAAATGAAGTGTTTGATAAAAGTTGGTATTACGGGCAAAAGTGGATTTATGGGAAGTCACTTATATAACTTTTTAGGGATAAAATCTAAAGAAATAGAACTTGTTGATTTCAAGAGAGATTACTTTAAAAGTCATGATAAACTTCAAAAATTTGTCAAATCATGTGATGTTATTATCCATTTAGCAGCAATTAATCGACATGATAATCATCAAGAAATATACAACACAAATATTGATTTAACTCAGAGACTAATCAATGCTTGTGAAATTACTAGATCTACTCCGAAAATAATTTTTTCGTCTTCAACACAAGAAGAATTAGACAACTTATACGGAAAGTCTAAACGTGAAGGGAGAAAGTTTATAGAGGCTTGGGCAACTAATAATAAAGGACAAGTTACTTCATTGGTTATTCCAAATGTATTTGGCCCCTTTGGAAGACCGTTCTATAACTCTTTTATAGCTACATTTTCACACCAAATTATAAAAGGAGAAGAACCAATAGTTATTAATGACAACAAAGTAAACCTAATCTATGTTAACGAACTCTCAGAAGTTTTTTATAATGAAATTGTAAAAAAAGATTCAGAAAATATAAAATCATATGTTATTCCACATACATCGTCTTATAAAGTATCTGAAATTTTAGGATTACTAAAGCGTTTCAAAATACAATACTTAGAAAATGGTCAAGTTCCAAAAGTAGATTTAAACACGTTTGAATTAAATTTATTCAATACATTTAGGAGTTTTATACCGAAAGATTATTTTCCGAGAAAATTCACAAAACATACCGACGAAAGAGGTGTATTTGTAGAAATCATGCGCGCTGGTAGTGCCGGTCAATCCTCTTATTCAACAACGGTTTCTGGAATTACACGCGGGAACCACTATCACACAAGAAAAGTAGAACGTTTTGCAGTTATCAGCGGAAAGGCATCTATTCAACTTAGAAAAGTTGACTCAGAGGAAGTTATAGAATACATATTAGACGGAGAACAGCCAGCATATGTTGACATGCCAATTTGGTATACACACAATATAACAAACATTGGAGATACAGAATTAATAACACTATTCTGGATAAATGAACCATATAATCCAGAAGACGCAGATACCCATTTTGTTGGTGTATGATTTTAAAAAAAAACAATGAAAAAACTAAAAGTATTAACAGTAGTTGGAACACGTCCAGAAATTATTCGATTATCATGTACATTAATTGCATTAGATAAGAGTGAAGCTATAGAGCATATTTTAGTGCATACAGGTCAAAACTATGACTACGAACTAAACGAAATATTCTTTGATGATCTAGGACTTAAAAAACCAGACTATTTTTTGGAAGCTGCAGGAAAAAACGCAACTGAAACAATAGGTAACATTCTAATTAAAATTGATCCAATTTTAGAAAAAGAAAATCCAGATGCTTTCTTAGTATTAGGAGATACAAACTCTTGTTTATGTGCAATTCCTGCAAAAAAACGTAAAATTCCTGTATTCCACATGGAAGCTGGAAATCGTTGTTTTGATCAGCGTGTTCCTGAAGAAACCAATCGTAAAATTGTAGATCACATTTCAGACATCAATCTCACATATAGTAGTATTGCTCGTGAATATCTATTAAGAGAAGGATTATCTCCTGATAGAGTTATCAAGACCGGAAGTCCAATGTATGAGGTGTTACAAAAGTTTCTGCCAAAAATTGAATCTTCAACAGTATTAAAGGATTTGGGATTAGAGAAAAATAAATTTTTCGTCGTATCATCCCATAGAGAAGAAAATATAAGTAATCCTAAAAACTTCAAAGGATTAATAGATTCTTTAAATCAAATAGCAGAAATATATGATTATCCAATAATAGTTTCTACGCATCCAAGAACTAGAAATATGTTGAATGTTAAAGACATGAAAACTCATAAAAATATTCAATTCCTAAAACCACTTGGTTTTTCAGATTATAACGCTTTACAAATGCACTCGTTCGCTGTTTTATCAGATTCAGGAACTATTTCAGAAGAATCTTCTATTTTAAACTTCCCAGCACTTAATATAAGAGATGCTCATGAGCGCCCTGAAGCAATGGAAGAAGCTTCAGTAATGATGGTTGGATTGAATCCTGAACGTATTATTCAAGGTTTAACAGTTTTAACTACACAAGGAAGAGGTGTAAATAGAAATTTTAGAGAAGTCTACGATTATTCTATGCCTAACGTTAGTGATAAAATAGTAAGAATTATCCTTTCTTATACTGATTATATAAATAGAGTTGTATGGAGTAAAAATCTATAATTAAGTTTATTATAACTAAAATGAAGTTTTTAATAGTTTCACAATATTTTTGGCCTGAAGAGTTTAGAATAAATGATCTTGCTTTAGAGTTAGTGAAAAAAGGGCATGAAGTACATGTAATTACAGGAAACCCAAATTACCCAAAGGGAGATTTTATTAAAGGATACGGCTTTAAATATTTAACCGAAACTCATCATGGGGTTAAAATTTTTAGAGTTCCAATTTTTCCTAGACGGAATAACTCTTTAATGCTTATATTGAATTATTTGTCATTTATTTTTTTTGGTGGTTTGTTTTCCTACTTCCACAAAGAAAAATACGACAGAGTATTTTCGGTAAATTATTCTCCAATAACTGCAATTTTACCTGCAATTATTTATTGTAAAAAAAACAAAGTAAAACTATCAATTTGGGTTCAAGATTTATGGCCTGAAAGTATTATAGCTGCAAGTAATGTCCAATCAGAAAGAATACAGAAATGGGTTGGTAAATTAGTTAAATTTATATATTTAAAATCAGATTTAATTTTTGTCTCAAATTATGACTTCAAATACTCAATAATTGAAAAAGGAATTTCGAGTGAAAAAATTAAGTTTTTTCCAAATTGGGCCGAAGATTTTTTTATTAATACCAAAGAACTTAAGCCCGTTAGAAAAGATTTTAGCATCCCTGATGGTTTTGTAATAATGTTTGCAGGTAATTTGGGAGAAGCACAAGATTTAGAAGCTGTTTTAAAAGCAGCAGAGTTAACAAAAGAAAATCATTCTATACAATGGGTTTTTATTGGAGATGGAAGAAAATTTAAGTATTTAAAAGAAACAATAAAAGAAAAAGAATTAACAAAGACCGTTTCGCTACTAGGAAGGTTTCCAACTGAAAGTATGCCGTCATTTTTTAAATTAGCTGATATAATGTTAGTGTCTTTAAAAGATGAATATATCTTTTCTCTAACTGTTCCAGGAAAGGTGCAATCTTATATGGCATCAAGTAAACCAATACTAGCAATGTTAAATGGAGCCGGTTCTAAAGTTGTTTTAGAAGCCAATTGTGGTCTTGTCGCAAATGCTGGAGATTACAAGAAATTAGCTAAAAATGTTTTAGAAAGTTATGCTTTATCAAATGAAACATTAGAAGGTTTCGGATCTAATGCATTTAATTTTTATTTAAAAAACTATTCAAAGGATAAATTGATTAATAATTTTATTAAAGTAATTTAATTTATCAAAAATCACCTTAAAATAGTTTGTAATATTAACATCATGAGATGAGCCAGACTTATACCAAACAAAAAATAATACCTAAAATTATAGAATGAATCAATTTAAAAAAGATTTTTATAAAAAAATAAATTTTGAAAACGATATAAAAAATTACAAAAATATTTTATCAAACAAAATTTCTAATCAAAATATTTTAGTTATCGGGGGTGCTGGAACAATAGGTTCTAGTTATATCAAACAAATATTGAAATATAAACCCTCAAAAATAACAGTAGTAGATATTAATGAAAACGGTTTAACTGAATTAACTAGGGATCTTAGAAGCTCTAATTTATTAGATTATAACCCTGAATACATTACCTATCCAGTAAATTTATTAAGTGATACTTTTGATAAGATTTTCAATTCTGACACTTGGCAAGTAGTAGCAAATTTTTCAGCTCATAAACATGTGCGATCTGAAAAAGATAAAATTTCTG
>Ga0209137_1003445_pt1 | contig 13264 bp, 14 predicted proteins | sample SaaInl5LU_22_DNA_FD_184642 | JGI IMG/M metagenome (GOLD analysis project Ga0209137, IMG submission 184642) | Marine microbial communities from expanding oxygen minimum zones in the Saanich Inlet - ESP_105LU_22_DNA (SPAdes) (version 2) | ecosystem: Environmental > Aquatic > Marine > Intertidal... | reverse complement strand
TGTATAAACTTAATCTTGGCATATACATATTTATGCTACGGATAAATACTATTGGAGAATACTTATGGCAGATTTAGCAACACAAAAACAAGAAATATTTGATTACGTAAATGCGTTCCTCGGCGGAGGTATGGTTGATGTTGAACTTGATCCGATTCATTATGAAACTGCACTAAAGAAGGCGCTGTCGAGATTTAGACAACGTTCAGATAACAGTGTTGAAGAATCGTATTTGTTTATGCCAACAGTATTAGATCAGAATACATATACATTGCCCAATGAAGTCATTGAGGTTCGTAAACTGTTTCGCAGAAGCATTGGCTCAAGGGCTATTACAGGAAGTTCATCAGGACCAATTTATACACAGTCTTATACAGCAACAGCAAACCAACGCATATTTAATGTAAACTATAACATTGCTAGTGTTGGAACTGTTATTGTTGAAGTGAACGGATCTAGTTCGTCAGACTTTGTAACAGATACTACTGCTAGGACTATTACATTTAATAGCGGCTTAAACTCGGGCGATGTTATTGGCGTTAAATTATATGCCAATGGTGAGAACAATGGCGGCAGTATGTTTGATCCGTTTGGATTAGCATACACAAATGCATACTTGTTATCAAGCTCTAAATTAGGCGGCCTTGCAACATACGATATGTTTAGTCAATATCAAGAACTTGTAGGACGTATGTTTGGTAGCTTTATCGAGTTTAACTGGAACACAACTACTAAACAACTTACACTATTGCAACGTCCTCGAGCAGAAGAAGACTTATTGTTATACGTTTATAACTATCGTCCAGACAGCGAATTATTAAATGACTATCTAGCATCACAATGGATTAAAGATTATACATTAGCAAGTTGTAAGTATATGCTAGGTGAAGCACGTTCAAAGTTTGCTACTATTGCAGGACCACAAGGCGGATCGACTCTTAATGGTGATACCTTAAAAGCAGAAGCACAAAGCGAAATGGAAAAACTTGAACAAGAAGTATCAAACCAAATGGCAGGCGGTGTTGGCTACGGCTTCACTATTGGCTAATGTTAACGCTATAATCTAAGCATACTGTAAATACAGTATGACATACTTTCAACACAAAGAAGCAAATCGTTTGTACTGGATTGTAAAAGGTCAACTCATCCCCGAAAGCTGGAAAGAAAAAGACATCATGGATACGTATGATTCATACATGCGTAGAATATGGGGTAATCACGAAGCATATCAGCATGAGTTTGGTTTTGAAGCCGCCTGGGCAAATAGACAAGCCAAAAAGATAAAAAGTACTTGACAATAGCATAACTATTCTATATAATATAAAGTATATTGTATAGAGGAGATACCTTTGCTACCCAAGCTATTAGTTGTCGGCCATGGACGTCATGGTAAGGATACTGTTTGTGAAATGCTACAACAGTACGGATATTCATTCCAATCATCAAGTAAGTTTTGTTCTGAGTTGTTTATCTTTGACGAACTAAAAAGCAAGTATGGTTATGCAGACGAAGAAGAGTGTTATGCAGATCGACACAATCGTCGTACTGAATGGTATAATATGATTCACGATTACTGCAAAGATGATCTAGCACGATTAGGACGTAATTTATTTGCTGAAAACGATATCTACTGTGGGTTGCGCAATCGACGAGAATTCTTTGCAATGCAAAACGAAGAATTGTTTGATTATGCCATCTGGGTAGACCGTTGCGACCACCTTCCCACAGAAGATCCTAGTTCAATGAGCATTGAACAATGGATGTGTGATTACACACTTGATAATAATGGTAGCTTAGAAAGACTTGAGAAAAATATTGCTGTGTTGATGCGCAATCTATTTAAAAGTCGGGCACTAAGTCTCCCTGCTTCCACTTCACACCACTTTTTTGAAGAATCCTTTGACAGTTAGCGCAGATAGTCTTTAGATTACTAGGACGACAGTTCGTTAGCTCTCCGTCTATGTGAAACACATTAAATTGCTCAGGATGTCTTGACTTGTGTCCGCACTTCTCACAAGTATCTAATTTTTTATACCCTGCTTGTTTCCATTTAGGAATACCGTGACCTACTCCGTTGCGTAAACATGTTTCGCAGAGCTTACGGTAGTAAGTTCTGTTTCCTTTTTTGTAGTTTATAGCGGCAGGTCGCTGTCCGCACTTGCATAACGGTCTCATACTGTATTTAGCTCACCTTTTTGGTGCCTTTTTTGAAGGGTTTATCCGGCCTTTTTATGATTAACCTGCTAAATACTAGCAACGTAGAAATACATTAAACCGCATAGGAGAATTAACATGGCATTAACATCACCAGGAGTACAGGTTAGCGTTATTGACGAAAGTTTTTACACGCCTGCAGAGCCAGGTACTACACCGATGATCTTTGTAGCATCGGCGGAGAATAAAACTAACGCTTCCGGTACTGGTACCGCACAAGGTACATTAAAAGCAAACGCAGGTAAACCATACTTGCTAACATCACAACGAGATTTAGCTGACACATTCGGCGATCCACTGTTTTATACAGATAACAACAACAATCCAATTCACGGCGGAGAGCTAAATGAATATGGCTTACAAGCTGCTTATTCATATTTAGGTGTAAGCAACAGAGCATGGGTTGTAAGAGCAGATATTGATCTACAAGCACTACAAGCAAGTGCAGATGAGCCAGCAGCAAAACCAGCAAATGGCACATATTGGTTAGATACACAAATTTCTAAATTTGGCGTTTTTGAGTGGAATGGAAATGCGGTAACTACTACAAACGGCCAAACGTTTACAGCTAAAACACCAATTGTAATTACTGATACATCTAAGATGACTTCAGGCACAGCAGGTGTTAATGGTACAGACGGAATGATTCCAAAAGGTACTGTAGGTGCTAATGGCGATTATGCTATTGTATTTGGTTCAACAGTTGTAAGAATGTTCTACAGAAATGCAAGCGGTGTTTGGGTACTAGTAGGCAGTGAGTCATGGACTGCAAGCTGGCCAGCTGTGCGCAGTTCGACAGCAGTTAACACATTTAGTCAAGCAAGTGCTGTAATTTCAATTAACGCTACAAACGTTACTGTAGCTGACACAGACGCTTTAGCTGATGTAGTTACAACAATTAACGGATTGGCTATTGCAGGCGTAACAGCAGCAGAAGTTGATAGCAGATTAGAAATTTATTCTACAGGCGCTGATGTAACAGTAGCAGGCGATGCTACACTACTAACTGAGTTAGGTTTATCAGACGATACGTTTGCTGCTCCAAAACTACACATTGGTAAGCACACACAAGTTCCTGAGTTTAAAGCAACAGACTCTAGCCCACGTCCAACAGGAAGTATTTGGCTTAAAACAACTGAGCCAGGCAACGGCGCACGTTGGAGAATGAAAGTATGGAACGATGCTACCCAACTATGGGACACAGTAGAAGCTCCAATTTATGGTTCAAATCAAGAAGCACTATATGAATTAGATAGAACAGGCGGCGGCGCGAATCTTGCTGTAACTGATATCTACATTCAATCAAATGTTGCAGGCGATGCAGATCCATTAGCAACATTCAAAGTATACAAGCGCAATGGTGCTGCTCCTCTAACAGTCACAGGTGCTATTGTAGCAGCTGATGCAACAAGAGAAAGCAGTGCTGGTAAAAACTTTGAAATTGGTTTTTATACATCAACAGCAGGAAGTGCTGCATTATCAGCAAGATACAGCGTTAATGTTGTATTAGACGGATCAGCAGACGATGCAACTACATTTGCAGAAGCAGTTACAAGTGCAGGTATTCCTAACGTAACAGCAGACGTAACAGCAACAAATAGAGTTGTAATTACACATGCATTAGGCGGCGATATTTACATTGTAGATTCTGTAGAAGATGTAGATCATGATGGTCCAGTACTTAATAGACTAGGATTTAGCAAGTACGAAGACAGCACAACAGGTACAATGAACCTATATTGGGAACCAGGTACAGACGGAGCACCATTAGAATTACGTGCAAGTCTATGGAGACCAACACGCGACCTAGACGGTAGTGAAGTTTCATTCTATACTGCGTCAGACGATGAAGTAACAGCACTAACAGAAGATGGTGCGCTATGGTACAATTCAATTGTTGACGAAGTAGATATTATGATTCATAATGGTACTACTTGGGTTGGTTACGCAAACGGCGCAGCTGGCGTAGACGAAAATGGTCCGATTGTAAGTGCTAGTGAGCCAACATTACAAAGCGGCGGTGCTGCTCTTGTAACAGGCGATCTTTGGATTGACACAAGCGACTTAGAAAACTATCCAACAATTTATAAGTATAACAACTTAACTAAAAAGTGGAACTTAGTTGACAAAGGCGATCAAAGTTCAGAAGACGGTATTCTATTTGCAGATGTACGTTACAACACAGCAGGATCAAACAGTGCTGCACCAGGCGACATTGCAGAAATGTTACTAAGTGATTACTTAGATCCAGATGCTCCAGACCCAGCACTATATCCAAAAGGTATGTTGTTATGGAACCTAAGACGTTCAGGCTTTAATGTTAAGAAGTTTGTACGTAACTACATTGATCCAAACGACGACAATGATAGACTAGGTGGCGTTGCAATGGCAGGTTACTATCCACATCGTTGGGTAACTGAATCAGCTAACCAAGAAGACGGTGCAGGTAGCTTTGGACGTAAAGCACAGCGTAAAGTTATTGTACAATCACTACAAGCTATGCTAAACAGCAATGAAGAAATTAGAGATGACGAATCAAGAATCTTTAACTTGATGGCAACTCCAGGTTATCCAGAACTAATTGGTGAAATGATCACACTAAACTATGACAGAGGCTTAACAGCATTTGTAATGGGCGATACACCAGCTAGACTGCAACCAAATGCAACATCACTAAACAACTGGGCAACTAACCAAGCACTAGCAGTTGAAGACAACGACGACGGATTGGTAAGTAGAGATGAATACTTTGGTATCTTCTACCCATGGGGCTTTACAAGTGACAACGCAGGTAACAATGTTGTTGTACCACCGAGCCATATGATGCTACGCACAGTTGCACTAAGTGACCAAGTTAGCTTTCCATGGTTTGCACCAGCAGGCACAAGACGCGGCGGAATTACTAACGCATCGAGTGTAGGTTATGTGAACGGCGAAGGCGAATTTGTAAGCATTGCACTAAACGAAGGACAAAGAGATACACTATATGCACAGAATGTTAACCCAATTACATTCATTACAGGTGCAGGACTTGTTAACTTTGGACAGAAAACTCGTGCAAGAGGATCAAGCGCACTAGACAGAATTAACGTAGCACGTTTGGTAATTTACTTACGCAGCCAGTTAAATCAGTTAGCTAAGCCATACATTTTTGAACCAAATGATAAAATCACACGTGATGAGATCAAACAAGCAGCAGAGAGCTTAATGCTTGAGCTAGTTGGTCAAAGAGCATTGTATGACTTCTTAGTAGTATGTGATGAATCAAACAATACTCCTAGCAGAGTAGATAGAAATGAACTATACTTAGACATTGCTATTGAACCTGTTAAAGCAGTAGAGTTTATTTACATTCCACTAAGACTTAAAAATACAGGAGAAATTGCAGGCTTATAAGGCTAAACTAGGCCCCTGAAATATGGGGCCTAAATTTGCTAAATACTTGCAACAGGAGAAAATAGAATGGCAATTTCAACACTATCAAAAATTACAGTTCCTTTAGCAACTGGTGACAGTGCTAGTAACCAAGGCTTGTTAATGCCTAAGTTACAGTATCGTTTCCGTGTAACGCTAGAGAACTTTGGAGTTACAACTCCTACAACAGAATTAACTAAGCAAGTTATTGACGTAACTCGTCCAACAGTTAGTTTTGAAGAAATTGAAATCCCAGTGTACAACAGTAGAGCATATCTAGCTGGTAAACATGCGTGGGAAGCAATTACACTTAACTTACGTGAAGACGTTAACAACAACGTACAAAAGCTAGTAGGCGAGCAGTTACAGAAACAGTTCGACTTCTACGAGCAGTCAAGTGCAGCATCAGGACAAGATTACAAATTTACAACACGTATTGAGATCTTAGACGGCGGTAACGGTGCTAACACACCAAACGTACTTGAAACATTTGAATTATACGGTTGCTTTGTACAAAACGCAAACTACCAGACATTAGCATACAGTGCAAATGAGCCAGTAACAGTTGGCCTAAGCATTCGCTATGATAATGCTATCCAGTCACCACAAGGTACAGGAATTGGTACAGCGATCGGTCGTACAGTTAACACTCTAGTTACTGGCGGCGGCGTATAAGATTACTCCTTAGCCATTCAAACCTAAAGGGAGCCTTAGAGCTCCCTTTTTTATTATATACGCACTTAATTTATAAAGATAAATATTAGTATGGCAAAGTTTACTGGATTTCTCGATAGTTTAGCTAATGGTATTACAGGACCTAAAGGCAACATGGCCGATTGGCAACACGCTAGTCGGTTGTTTGTTGCTGACAATCAAAAACATGCTCCTAAGGTTAAGTTTCTATATCATGTAACTTTTTATCTTACTAATGAAGCAAAAAGTGTAATACCAGAAGTAGCACAATACATATCAGAAATTGGAATGTTGGTACGTACTGCTGCATTACCTGGATTTACAGCAGACGTTGAAACAAAGAACAAGTACAACCGTAAAAAGAATGTACAAAAGTCTTTACAATACAAACCAATTAATATAGACTTTTTTGATGATAATTATGGCGCTACTACAGCATTTTTAGAAGCGTATTTTAAATATTATTTTGCAGACGGCAAGCATACACTTAATGACGGTGCTTACGGTAATAGATTAACAGGCGATACTACATATGATGGTCCTGGGTCTAATAGTTCTAAGTTTGGTATGGACAACAACACTCCTAGTGTTCCATTTTTTGATAGAATTGAAATTGCACAACTATCTAAAAAAGCGTATACAAAGTATACCCTAGTAAATCCTATCATTACCGATTGGCAACATGACAGTGTAGACTCAGGCGATGCTGGTACTGCCATGATGAACGGTATTACTGTTAACTATGATACTGTGTTCTATGACAGAGGCGAAGTAGAAGCTGGTTCAAACGGCAATCCTGCAGGATTTGGTGCAGTAGATCATTATGATGTAACACCTAGTCCTATTAGTTTATTAGGAGGCGGCACACTAGGTATTGATGGGATATTTGGCGCTGGCTTAGACTTATATGATTATATTACAAAAGGTAAAAACTTTAGAAATCCGTTGGAAGCAGGCATTGCCGCAGCAAACTTATTTGGTAATATTAGAGACTTAGATTTTAAGAGTGCCGGGTATAGTGTATTAACAAGTGCAATTGGATCAGCAGCAGGTATTGACGTAAGCGGAGTGTCGCAAACATTCTTTCCTAAAAACGCAGGCCGCGGAGGCACAAGCGATTTATTATTAGCTACAGCAGGTGTTGCTATTGCTAGTGGAGTGTCTCAGAGATTAAGTAATAGGTCACAAGCATCTAACCCTGCAGAACAAGACGATGCTAGATATCAAAACTTTAGAAGTTCATATCAGTCAAACAGTGGATCAGGTGGTGTAAATGAAATACGAGCCGCTTATGATGCATTACCGGCATCCGAAAAAGCTAACTACGATTAAGGAGATTAGCAATGTCAAGTTTACCACAGAACAAACCTAGCAACACAAGTGATAAAGGAGTAACAAACTTCTTTAATAATTATTTCTCAAAAACTTTAAGTTTCCCTAGCAACCAAGTAGACGCAGTAGTTACATTTTTTGAAAAAAGAGGGTTTGATAAATCCGCAGCAATTACTGTTGCTACTACATTGTTACAACAAGCAAAAGTAGATAATGTAAATGTGTTTAAGATACTAGATACTATGACAGGACTTAACGAATTACAATTAAGTGCAGTAGTAACAGAAATCTTAAATTACAATAGAGCTCGTGTAAGCACATTAGGGTACAAACGTACTGAAGGTGCAGATAAACACGAGAAACGAAATATAAAAGCATGATATGTCTAGATTTGCACAAGGAAAATATACACTTAAATATCCCGAAAAGTACGTAGGTACTAGAAGCCCGACATACAGATCAAGTTGGGAGTTTCACTTTATGAAATTCTGCGACGAGCATCCTAGCGTAGAAAAGTGGGCAAGTGAAAGCATACGCATTCCTTACAAAAATCCATTAACTGGTAAACACACAATTTATGTTCCGGACTTCTTTATTGCTTATGCAGATCGCAACGGCAAAGGTCGAGTTGAACTTATAGAAGTAAAGCCTGCTAATCAAGCAATAAGAGAAAAAGTTGGCAGGAGCAGAGTAAATCAAGCAAGTTATATTGTTAATCAAGCAAAGTGGGCTGCTGCACATGCATGGTGTAAACAAAAGGGAATATTATTTAGAGTCATTACTGAGAATGATATATTCCATAATGGTAAAAGACGATAAATAATAGTAGCAGTTAATGGATTGATAATATGACCAAAAAACTAGAAGAACTTTTAGACTTACCTGATAGCAAAGAAATTATTCAAGAAGCCAAAGTCGAAGAAAAGAAAAGTAAAAAACAAAACGCTGTAGTCGAACAACAAGACACGGCGAGAAACATTGCTGAATTAGACAAGATTGCTGGAGCATTACCGGCAGTAAAAGGCCTAGGCGAAAAAGCAGACGAAGAGCTAAATGACATTGCAGAACGTGCATTAACAGCATACGAAGATCTAATGGACTTGGGTATGAACGTTGAAAGCCGTTATAGTGGTAGGGTTTTTGAAGTAGCAGGAGGCATGTTAAAAACATCGCTAGATGCTAAAGTTGCAAAAATGGATAAAAAACTTAAAATGATTGAGCTACAACTTAAAAAAGAAAAAATGGATAGAGATAGTTCCGACGGAAATGGTGATATTGTTAATGGTGAGGGGTATGTCGTTACCGACCGAAATAGTCTGTTAGAGCGTCTAAAAGGCCTTGATAAAGATAAATAATATATAATAGGAAACGTACAATGAGATCATTTACAGAAATATTAGTAGAATCTACTAAAACATACGAATTTAAAATAGGCGTTGCAGGTGACTTGCCTGAAGGCTTTGAAGATGCTATGAAAACTGCATTAGAAAAATACAAGCCAGTTAATGTTAGTGCAGGTAAAAGAACACCCATTACTGAACGTCCGTTAGACTTTCCACAACTACAGAATGTAAATGTAACATACTTTGAAGCAGAAGTAATTTATCCTACTACGCCGCAAGTATTACAAGAATACATTGGCAACTGTTGTAGTGTACCTCAATCACATATTATTGTACGTAATGCAAACGATCCTAGAGAAGAATATCAAGCAACAACTGACGATGCAGCATATGAAGCAAAGTTAACTACTGAAGACATGGGTGGTGAGTCAGCACAGGATAGTGTTGCAGGTAACAGAGTAATGGACCTTCTTAAAGAATTGGAAGTTGCTCGCAAAGAAAGAGAAATTGATCCAACCGATGCTACGCCAAAAGGCGAGTCGACAGATATCAAAGACTCAGACAACTCAAAAGCAGTCGTAGGAGGCTAATACAATGGATATGAAAAATATTTTACAAAACATGGATGCTGCGGCAGCAGGAGAAAAACCATCTACAGCACAAGCAGATGTTAACGACATGAAGACTATCTTAGAGTCAATTCAGTCAGTTGAAGAATGTGGTATGGGAGAAATGCCACAGCAGATGCCACAAGAACCAAAAGATAAGATGTCAATGAATGTTACCCTGAATGCACAAGGTGATGCAGTTGAAGATCTTATTAAACTAATGGGCGGAGCAGTTACTCCACAAGAAGCACCTGTTAGAATGCCTGCAGAAATGCCTATGGCACACGACCATGGAGATGACATGGACGATATGGGCGACATGCAGAAACTAATGAAAATTTCGTCAGGCGAGCCAATGGAAGACGAAGTTGCAGATGACGAAGCAGTGGAAGAAGCTGAAGGCGAATACAGCAATAGTCCAGATGAAGAATATCAAGATCACGAATATATGACTAAAGACCTTGCTGGCGGAATGCACAAAGAAAAGAAATCATACAAGCCAACTAACGGCGGCGACAATCCAATGGCACTAGAGCAAAGCATTAAAGAAGAGCTTTGGGCAGCATTAAACGAAAAGTTCACCGAAGGTCGTGGACGTGGACGTGGCAAGAAAGCAAAAGAAGATATTGAAACTACTGAAGGTCGTGGACGTGGACGTGGCAAGAAAAAATAACAATTCCTACTGATGGAATGAACGGACCAAATAGGCTCTTCGGAGCCTATTTTTTTGAGTAAATATCTGCATGGTACAAGACGAAGTTGACTGGACAGCATATTTTAAACACATACAACCAGTATGTCCCTGGAGCGGAGCGGCGTGGAAAAAGGGCGAAATAAAAGTAAAATACTGGGATGGCGAAACAGAAGAACTAGGATCTAACCAAGCTATTATATACATATGCAAAGGTTACAATCGCAGACGTTTAAAGAAACTTTGTAAAAAAATAGATACAAGTTTAAAGTATGAATGGCTATGGAGTGAACCTACACATGGAGATTATGCAAGTCCAGTTCCTATATTAATACAACAAGATAGGCGTAAACTGTTTGACTTGAGATTCGATACAGGATACTACAACGATATAATTGGTTAAATAATAGCATGGCAGCATCATTAGACGGCGTCTTAATTAAGAAGGCGAATAAACAAGAAACATTTACAAATGCGCAAGTAGAAGAAATTGCTAAGTGTATGGATCCTGACGAAGGGTACTTACATTTTGCAAAACACTTTGCATTTATTCAACACCCTGTAAAAGGCAAATTGTTGTTTGATCCGTTTGAGTATCAGCTACGTTTGATGCACAGTTATCACAACTATCGCTTTAACATTAATATGATGCCAAGACAAACGGGTAAAACTACCTGTGCTAGTATCTATCTTGCTTGGTATGCTATGTTTAATCCAGACCAAACCATTCTTGTTGCAGCACACAAATACACAGGTGCGCAAGAGATTATGTCACGTATACGCTTTGTATATGAAACGTGTCCAGATCATATTAGAGCAGGTGTTACAAGTTACAACAAGCAATCAATTGAATTTGAAAACGGATCACGTATTGTAGCACAAACAACAACAGGCAATACAGGACGTGGTATGTCCATATCATTACTATACTGTGACGAGTTTGCGTTTGTGCAACCCAACATCGCAGAAGAGTTTTGGACTTCAATATCACCTACACTAGCAACAGGTGGTCGTGCTATTATTACAAGCACACCAAACTCAGATGAAGACACGTTTGCTACTATTTGGAAACAAGCCGAACAAAAATTTGATGCACACGGTAACGAACAAGAATTGGGCATAAACGGGTTTCATAGTTTTGTTGCCGAATGGCATGAACATCCAGATCGTGATGAAAAATGGAAAGAAGAAGAAATTGGACGTATTGGCGAAGAAAAGTTCCGTCGTGAATACGGCTGTGAATTCTTAGTATTTGATGAAACATTAATCAATAGTATTAAACTTGCGTCTATGGAAGGCAATAATCCTATACTTAATATGGGTCAAACACGTTGGTATAAAAGGCCAACTAGTCAGTACACATATGCTGTTGCACTTGACCCTAGTATGGGAACAGGAGGCGACTACGCAGCTATACAAGTATTTGAACTGCCGAGTTATGAACAAGTAGCAGAATGGCAACACAACCAAACTGCTATTCCGGGACAAGTTAGAATTTTATCTGACATATGCAAGTATATTGCAGATGAAACTAAATCACCAAACAGCGTTTACTGGAGCGTTGAAAACAACGGAATTGGCGAAGCTGCACTAATCGTTATAAACGATTTCGGTGAAGAAAATATTCCAGGACTTTTTGTCAGTGAGCCGATCCGTAAAGGCCACGTAAGAAAATTTAGAAAAGGCTTCAATACAACACACGGTACTAAAATTACAGCATGTAGTCGTTTAAAAACAATGATTGAAAACGATAAAATGCGGTTACATTCTAAACCATTAATAGGAGAACTTAAAACATTTGTTGCAACAGGTTCTAGCTATCAAGCAAAATCCGGTTCACACGATGATTTAATTATGTCGGCTATTCTTGCAATTAGAATGATGGAAGTATTAAAAGATTGGGATCCAAGAGTGTATAATACATTTAATCAAGCAGACGATTTAGAAGATTACGAACCGCCCATGCCAATCTTTATTAGCAGCAGTTATTGATAAATACATTTATGAAGAGTCTAGACAACATAGCAGAAGATCTGTTTAATAAAATTAGAGGACGCTTTCCTAGCGTTACAATCGGCGATGCAGATGGAAAGGTTATTAATGATCCTTTAGCTGCACGTTTCTTTGATTTCGATTTCAAAGAAGGCGACAAAAATTTAGGTAAGGTTAGTATTAGCGTAAGCGAAGAAGCACTTGCTGTTATGTACAGTAACAACTTTGTTGAGAATGAAGATAGTGTTACAAAAAAGGGATGGTATAACTTCCTAAGAGAATTAAGATCATTTGCTAAGAAAAGACTACTAAGTTTTGATACTAGAGATATTACAAAATCAAACTTAGATAAAAGAGATTATAAGTTTTTAGCACAACAACAAGGCGGAGATGCAGTAATGAGCGAATCAAAATTATACGGCACTAGTAGGGTCAGTTACCAAGACATTGGCACTGCTAGATTAAACATTAGACACACCGAAAGTGTTGATCAAGAAATAGCAGGCGGAAGAGCTAAAAAGATTGGTTCTATCTACATTGAAAGTTCTGAAGGTGAACGATTTAAATATCCTTACAAACATCTAAGTGGTGCAAGAGCAATGGCACGTCACGTAGCAGAGGGTGGTAAACCTTTTGATGACTTTGGTAAACACATTACTAGCCTAAGTGAAGAAATGTACAAACTCCGCAAGTTTAAAACGTACATGGGTCGCTCAGCAGTAATGGCAGAAAGCCTTGCAGAATATATGGATGTAGTAAAAAGCCGTATTACTACAGTTAAAAAGACAATCGAATCATTACAAAAGCCAAACAGTTACAAAGAAGCATTCGACGGCTTTGAAACACCTGTGCTAGAAGATGTTCCGGAAGACGTTGCAGAAAATTGGATAGACCAATTAACAATTCGTCAGTTTAACGAAGAACTAAAAGACGTATTCCCATACATTTATAAACTAGTAAGCGAAGCAACTAAAGCA
>Ga0209137_1003444_pt1 | contig 13266 bp, 9 predicted proteins | sample SaaInl5LU_22_DNA_FD_184642 | JGI IMG/M metagenome (GOLD analysis project Ga0209137, IMG submission 184642) | Marine microbial communities from expanding oxygen minimum zones in the Saanich Inlet - ESP_105LU_22_DNA (SPAdes) (version 2) | ecosystem: Environmental > Aquatic > Marine > Intertidal... | reverse complement strand
GAGGCGATTGGTTATCTCTCGAGCCTCTCCTCTCACCGGCTCGGGAGCCAGAGGTCTCTTGTTAAAGAGGGAGACCCATCAGCCCAGCTATCGGCCACCGTCAAAAGTGGAGATAGGGAACTGGCTATTGGTGTCGAGATAAACACCAGCTCGGCCAACAAGTTCTTTATTAATGGTTCCCCCAGGCAACGAGCGTCCGAGATCCTCGGGAACCTCGCGGCCGTTGTCTTTGCGCCGGAGGATCTCGATGTTGTTAGGCGCGACCCTGCGGACCGCAGGGGTTTTCTAGACCAGACGGCAGCGCTGCTAAAGCCCCGAATTGGGCAGCTGAGGCTTGATTACGACCGGGTTCTAAAACAGCGCAACGCTTTGCTGAAAAGCTCCAGAGGGGTGAGGAATCCAGATCTGAGCACCCTTGATATTTGGGACGACCAGCTTGTGGAGCTGGGTAGTCAGATAACCCAGGCTCGCTTCGAGCTGTTGGGGCTTCTTGGACCAACACTGCAGTCTTTTTACTCAGAGCTATCTGGTTCAACCGAAACAATTGAGCTGCAACTCGTTTCCCTTTCAGCCCAGGACGATCTAGCCGAAATAGACAAAGACCACATAGCATCTCAGCTTCGTGAAAACCTGCAGCGCAACAGGGCACAAGAGCTTGAGCGAGGCATCACCCTCTTTGGCCCCCACCGAGACGAGCTTCTAATCACTAAGGCAGGCTTGTTGGCCAGGTCCCATGCCTCTCAGGGCGAGGCCTGGTCCTTGGCGTTGGGCTTGAAGCTGGCGGTGGCAGCCGAGCTGAAAGACCGCCCGGGCGGTGACCCTGTGGTAATGCTTGACGATGTGTTTGCCGTCCTGGATCCCGGTAGGCGAGCGAGACTGGTGGAGTTTGTGAAGGGGTTCCAACAGGTGCTCGTGACCGCCGCCGATCCGGCTGCGACCCCGGAGCTGAGCTGGGACGCCAAGTTTTCGGTAAGCCGAGGCGAGGTGACGCGTGATTAACTTCGAATCGGCGGACCGCTTCTACAAAGATTTTGTGTCGGGTTTAGGGAGAAAGACTCGAGACCAAAAAAGACGCGAGGGTAAGTCTCGGGGCTCGCAACCGTTTGAAAAGGGCAGGGAACCAATTAGAGCCTCGTCTTCTATCGAGGAGTTGATGACCGAGCACGACTGGCTGGGCAGAGTTGAGAAGGAAGCGCTCTTCCTGGACTGGGAACGCCTAGTTGGGAGTGACAATGCAGCGGCCTCTCAACCGGTGTCACTCGAGGGCTCGCTCATGACCATTCAGTGCCGCTCCACCGCCTGGGCGACCCAGCTGAGGCTTTTGCAAGATCAGATATTGGCCAGGGTTCAAGAACAATATCCCGATCTCGGGGTAGCGGATTTGAGGTTTATTGGACCGGCTGCCCCAAGTTGGAAAAAAGGACCGCGTTCTGTTCCTGGACGGGGCCCAAGAGACACGTACGGCTAATCCTATATCCCGAGTCTTTTAGCCCCTCTGGGGTAGAATTTAGGGGTTAGCAAACCCGAATCTCAGTCGGTCTTAGGGCCGCATTTCAGTGGAGCTAACCCGAAAGGGAAGAAACTTAATATGTCTGAAGAAAAAAGAAAATATGATGCCGGCGATATCCAGGTCCTCGAAGGGCTTGAAGCGGTCCGAAAAAGACCGGGTATGTATATCGGTTCGACAGGCCCCAGGGGCCTGCACCACCTGGTCTATGAAATAGTCGACAATTCGGTCGACGAGGCCCTTGCCGGCCACTGCGACAACATAGATGTCACGATCACCAAAGAGGGATCGATAAGGGTCAGCGACAACGGTCGAGGAATTCCCGTTGATATGCACCCGGTCGAAAAGAAACCAGCAGTCGAGGTTGTATTGACCGTCCTGCACGCCGGCGGCAAGTTCGGCGGCGGAGGCTATGCAGTATCGGGCGGTCTGCACGGTGTTGGTGCTTCCGTTGTGAACGCCCTCTCCTCAACCCTGTCTGTCGAAGTACACAGAGATGGCGACATCTGGACCCAGAGCTACACGGTAGGTGTGCCAGACCACCCCCTCAAGAAGGCCGGAAAAACTGACAAGACCGGTACCACAATCTTCTTCACGCCAAGCGCAGAAATATTTGAAACCGTCGACTTTGACTACGAGACCCTGCGCCAGCGCTTCCAGCAGATGTGCTTTTTGAATAAGGGCCTCAAGATCAACCTCAACGATGAGCGCAGCGGAAAGAACGACAGCTATCTCTACGAGCGCGGCCTGATCGACTATGTCGAATACCTCAACTCAGCAAAGAAGGTTGAGGTGGTTCACGAGGAGATCATCTCCATCGAGAACGAGACCAAAGAGAAGAACATGTCGGTCGAAATCGCGATGCAGTGGACAAACGGCTACAACGAGGGTGTCCACACCTACGCAAACACAATCAACACCCACGAGGGTGGTACCCATGAAGAGGGCTTCAGAACCGCTATCACCTCTCTTCTCAACAAATATGCTCGCGATAAGGGGCAGCTCAAGGAAAAAGACGAGAACCTCACCGGTGACGATGTTCGTGAAGGTCTAACTGCCGTTATCTCGGTAAAGCTCACCGAGCCCCAGTTCGAGGGCCAGACCAAGACCAAGCTCGGAAACACGGAGGCAAAGGCCTTCGTGCAAAAGGTAGTAAACGACCAGCTTGGCGATTGGCTAGAGCGCAACCCGGGCCAGGCAAAAGAGGTAATTCGCAAGGCCATTCAGGCTGCGGCCGCAAGGCTTGCAGCCCGTAAGGCCAGGGAAGCCACCCGTCGCAAGGGGCTGCTTGAATCGGGAGGCATGCCTGGCAAGCTGCGCGACTGCTCTTCAAGAGACCCAGTGGTCTCAGAGATTTATATCGTGGAGGGTGACTCGGCCGGCGGCTCAGCCGTTAGAGGTAGGGACCCAGAGACTCAGGCAATCCTTCCGCTTCGCGGAAAGATTCTGAACGTTGAGAAGGCAAGACTCGATAGAGCCCTCGCAAACACCGAGGTTCAGGCGCTCATCACCGCCTTTGGAACCGGAATCGGCGAGGACTTCGATGTCGCGAAGATCAGGTACCACAAGTGCATCTTGATGGCCGACGCCGATGTCGATGGCCAGCACATCAGGACCCTCTTGCTGACGCTGCTCTTTAGGTACATGAGGCCACTGATTGAACACGGCTATGTCTACATGGCACAGCCGCCGCTTTTCCGCATCAAGTGGTCCAACGCCGAACATGAATATGTCTTTTCAGACCAAGAGCGTGATGACAAGATCGCGCAGGGTCAGAAGGACGGCAAGAGGCTTCCGAAGGAGAACTCGATCCAGCGCTACAAGGGCCTTGGTGAGATGGACTACGACGAGCTGTGGGAGACCACAATGAATCCCGCAACCAGGACCCTGCTGCAGGTGACCTTGGATGACGCAGCTCTGGCGGACGAGATCTTCTCCACCCTCATGGGCGAGGACGTTGAGAGCCGCAGAAGCTTTATTCAGAAAAACGCCAAAGACGTCCGATTCCTGGATATCTAGGCAGGAGAGATAAATGTCAGAAAACCAGATGGACAAAATAGAGCAGATCGACCTCCAGGTCGAGATGCAGCGCAGCTACCTCGACTACGCAATGAGCGTCATTGTCGGTAGGGCACTTCCAGACGTTAGGGACGGGCTAAAGCCTGTTCACCGCAGGGTGCTCTATGCGATGTATGACGGTGGCTACCGCCCGGACAAGCAGTTCTCCAAGTGTTCCAGGGTCGTCGGCGACGTCATGGGCCAATTCCACCCTCACGGTGACAGCGCAATTTATGACACCCTCGTAAGGCTCGTTCAGGACTGGAACCTGCGCTACCCATTGGTTTGGGGCCAGGGAAACTTCGGCTCCCCGGGAAACGATCCAGCCGCTGCCCCTAGGTATACCGAGTGCAAGATGGCACCACTTGCCATGGAGATGGTGCGGGATATCGACGAGGAAACTGTCGACTTCCAGGACAACTACGACGGTAGGACTCAGGAGCCAACCATCCTCCCTTCGAGGTTCCCGAATCTTCTGGTCAACGGCTCAATCGGTATTGCCGTCGGCATGGCCACCAACATCCCGCCCCACAACCTTCGTGAGGTTGCCGAGGCGGCCAAATTCTCTCTTGAGCACCCAGAGCTTGCCGGCGAGGCACTTGTCGAGGAGCTCATCAAGATAGTCAAGGGACCCGACTTCCCAACCGGCGCTCAGATTCTCGGCCGCAGGGGCATCGAAGACGCCTATCGCACCGGCCGCGGCTCAATCACAATGCGAGCAGTTGTAAACGTTGAAGAGCTTCACGGCCGCACCTGCCTAGTTGTTACAGAGCTTCCATATCAGGTAAACCCAGACAACCTGGCCCTGAAGATTGCGGAGCTGGTCAAGGAGGGCAAGCTCACCGGTATCGCAGATATCCGCGACGAAACCTCAGGCCGCACTGGACAGCGTCTAGTGGTTGTCCTCAAAAAGGACGCTGTAGCCAGGGTTGTGCTGAACAACCTCTACAAATACACGCAGTTGCAGGAGAACTTCGGTGCCAACATGCTGGCTCTGGTCGACGGAGTACCAAGAACGCTCTCGCTTGATGGCTTTATCTCACACTGGATCACCCACCAGATCGAAATCATCGTTCGCCGCACCCAGTACCGACTAAAAAAGGCCGAGGAGCGGGCTCACATTCTTCGTGGCTACCTCAAGGCACTTGACGCACTCGATGCGGTAATTGCCCTGATTCGCAAGAGCCAGACCGTCGAAGATGCTCGCGATGGCCTTATTAAGCTGCTCAAGATCGATGAGCTGCAGGCCAGGGCGATTCTCAATATGCAGCTTCGCCAACTGGCTGCCCTCGAGCGACAGAAGATCATCGACGAGGCAGCGGAACTCGAAAACGAGATCAAGGGCTACCAAAAGATCATCAAGGACGAGTCGCTCCAGCGAAAGATCGTTGGCGAAGAGCTAGATGAGATCGTTGCCAAGTATGGTGACGACCGCCGAAGCGAGATCATGATGGGCTTCGACGGCGATGTCACCGTTGAGGACCTGATCCCAGTGGAGGAGATGGTCGTTACCCTCACCTCTGGCGGCTACATCAAGCGCACCCGCTCAAGTAACTACCGCATCCAACACCGTGGCGGTAAGGGAGTGCGTGGTGCGAGCCTCAGGGCAGACGATGTGGTGCAGAACTTCATTGTTTCGACAACCCACCACTGGCTCATGTTCTTCACCAACACGGGCAGAGTATTCCGCTCCAAGGTTTATGAAATACAAGAGGCCGGCAGGGACGCCAAGGGACAGCACGTTGCAAACCTCTTAGCCCTGCAGCCAGACGAGCGAGTGGTCGAGGTCTTGGATCTCAAGGACTACCAGCAGTCGCCATATTTGGTGCTCGCTACCCGCAGCGGACTGGTTAAAAAGACCTCGCTTGAGCTCTATGACACCGCCCGCACGGGAGGCATCATCGCAATCAAGCTTCGTGACGGTGATGAGCTTGTAAATGCCATGCTCGTAAACGAAGAGAACTTCTTGTTGCTTGTCAGCCGCAAGGGCATGTCCATCTGCTTCAAGGCTGACAATGCGACGCTCAGGCCGATGGGTCGCGACACCTCAGGTGTAGTGGGTATGAAGTTCCGCAAAGACGATGAGCTGCTATCGGCAAGCGTCATCGGCAGTGCCGGTTTCGTTTTTGTTGTCACAGAGGGCGGCTATGCCAAGCGCACAGCATCCGAGCAGTACCGAGTTCAGAACCGTGGCGGTCTGGGCATCAAGGTCGCAAAGCTTGACGAAAAGCGTGGCGATCTAGTCGGCTCACTGATCGTGGACGAAAACGATGAGGTGCTAGTTGTCCTAGCCTCTGGCAAGGTAATTAGAACCAACGCCAGCGAGGTCCCTGCTAAGGGCAGGGACACGATGGGTGTAGTGTTTGCTAGATTCGAAGAAGGAGACTCGGTGCTCTCGCTAGCTAAAAACAGCGAGCGAAACCTAGAGTCAAATGAAGAAGGAGCCGATGTTGGCGAGCCTGTTCAATCGGAGCAATAAGCCCAAAGAGGCGAGAAAGCAGATCCGCCTTAAGCTCAGGGTTATCGACGTCTGGTCAGCTACCAAAGTCGGCTTCTTTGTAGCGATAGCTGCCGGAATCGCGATAGTCGTGGGTGCCTGGCTAATTTGGTCGGTGCTCGCAAACTCCGGAGTCTTCTCCGCTGTTGGCGGGCTGCTGTCTTCTGTCCTGGGTGAGGCGAATGCCTTTAACCTCGAAGACGAGTTCTCTTTTGACAACGTCATGTCGACGGCAGTAACCCTTGCGCTTTTGAACCTGGTTATCACCACCGCACTTGCAGCCATCTACGCGCTTATCTTCAATCTGATCTCAAAGCTTGTTGGTGGCATCTCACTAACCTTCACAAACAACTAATCTTTTCGGGGTTTGTTCGCTAGGGAAATCTCTAGTAATGTTGTGATGCTCTACGGGCCTATAGCTCAGGTGGTTAGAGCGCTTCACTGATAATGAAGAGGTCGGAGGTTCAAGTCCTCCTAGGCCCACGGTGAGCACTCTCCACAAGGGGAGGCTCGCTTTGGGGACTTAGCTCAGTTGGTAGAGCACCTGCTTTGCAAGCAGGGGGTCAGGGGTTCGACCCCCCTAGTCTCCACAAGTAAAACCCCTCCTTCGGGAGGGGTTTTTTCTTTCCACTCAATTCAGCAAGTTACGCTGGATAAATGGAGAGACTTTCATCCCTTGACAACGCAAGGGCCACCCTGCTTCTCCTTGGGGTGTTATTTCACGCCTCTGTGTTTGTTTACCTGTATCAAAAGCCAGAGAGTCTTGGCGAATTCCTGCTGGTTGTTTTTACACACCAATTTCTGCACGTTTTTAGAATGCCCGCATTCTTTGTAATCGCTGGCTTTTTTGCCGCTTACCTTCTGCAAACAAGGGGACCCAACAAGTTTTTTCAAAACAGGCTTCAGAGAATCGCCCTACCGCTGCTGATTTTTTGGATACCCCTCGGCTTTGCCAATAGTTGGAGTAGTCAGGGTGCCTGGCTAACAGGAAGAAGCACTTTCGATGTTCTACCAATTGATTTCGGACACCTGTGGTTTCTCTATTTTCTGATTCTGTACTGCGTGATTTTTTGGGCGTTTTCCGCCCCGCTCCGAAAGCTTTTGACTCAACGCGTCTCTCCACACGTGTTCCTCTTGCTTTTGGCGGCAGCCTTTCCCTTAATCCCCGGAGTGTTTGACCAGGAAGGGACGCTAGCTACCAGCACCCGTCTCTTTCCCGAGCCAGGATTGCTGCTTCTGTACTTTCTCATTTTCCTTTCAGGTGCAATTGCATACCACCAGCAGGATGGCTGGCTAACATTCCTAAAAAGGAGAGCGGTATTGCTTGTTTCCCTTTTGCTCCTGAGCTTTGGTGTCTTCTTCGTAATTCAGGACTGGGGCGTGGCGGTAACTCCATGGATTTATGCAGCTTCAGTGGTGTCTGGGACTTACGGAGTTCTAGGGCTGTTTCTCAATTTTGCCACGAAGCAGAACAAGGTTTTCAAGTTTGTATCGGACGCGAGCTACTGGATCTACCTAGTCCACTTGCCGCTGGTGTTTTTCCTTTTGATCTTCCTAAGCACGTTGGGTTTTGGTGCCCTGCCAGTAATACTGCTAACCACCATCTCAGCGATTGGGATTGGGGTTCTGAGCTACAAACTGCTGGTTAGGCACACGCCAGTTTCCTTGCTACTCAACGGCAAGGTTTATCCGCTTCGCTAGCAGCCTTAGAGTATTCAAAAATAGTCTGATTTATAGTCTGATTTCCCAAACATAGCCCCTAAACCATTGGTTTGACGGGCTTAATAGACCCCCCTAGTCTCCACAAAGTGAAAACCCCTCCTCCGGGAGGGGTTTTTCCTTATTGGCGTGCCACGTCTAGTGGGTGTGCGCCATGGAGGAGATCATGTGGTTAGAAGGATCCAAACTTTCGTCGGGCTCCACAACCAGGTATTGCCCCATCATGCCTCTACCCTCGTGTCTCAGGAAGTGACAATGGAACATAAAGGGCCACCCGCCTGAAGAGACTTCCGGAAATGTTACGAGAAGCTCCACTGTGGTTTCCGGAGGGATAAGTACCGTATCTTTATCCCAGCGTTGATGCACCGCTGGCAGAGCTCCATCAACGCTAAGGACTCTGAATGAGACACCGTGGACATGGAAATTGTGCAGCTCACGACTATCTAGGTTTCTAACAGACCATATTTCTTGTGTGCCAGCATGAACGACCTGATCAATTCGGTCCATGTGCATCATTAGGCCATTGATTTCAACACCAGACATGTCAAACGCTCTAGTTCTTGCCACGTTGTCGAGGCTTGTTTCGGGTAAAGTCACCATCACGTCTGGCAACGCTCCCAGGTTTTGCAGAGCCGAAACAGCCCTGAACTCTATCGTTGACTCGGAATCAGCTGGAGCACCGTTGTCATCATCAAGTAGAGAACGGTTGAGCCTGACGGTTTCTCCAGGCTCAAATGCAACAACGATTTCATATCGCTCTCCAGGAGACATCAACAGACTGTTTTCAATTACGGGCTTATCAAACAGCCCACCCTCGGAGGCAATAATCGAAAAGTCCCTGCCATCGTCAAAGGAAAAATCAAACACGTCACCAATAGAGGCATTTAGAAGCCTTAGACGCAAGAGCGATGTCGAAACCTCGACATACGGCTCATGCTGACCATTCACCAGCGTGAGGCTATCTCCCTGTCGAGAGCCGAAGAGTTCACCGATGAAATCAAGCGGATTGTCAGATGACAAACCAGTTGGCGAATCGTGAACAATGATTGGAAAGTCATCGATGCCGTAGTTTCTCGGAAGGTTCAATTTCGACTCAACGGCATCATCAACGATGAACATTCCTACGACACCGAGCTTGACATGGGCCTCTGACCTACCATGCAAGTGAGGGTGATACCAATTTGTCGATGCAGCTTGCGAGACAGTCCAATGCGGCGACCACATAGCGTTCATCTCGATTGGCTGATGCGGCCCACCGTCCATTTCTGCTGGAACGTGAAGCCCATGCCAGTGAAGGGTCGTATCTTCAGGGAGCGAATTTGCCACGTTGATCTTTATCTGCTCCCCATCTGTCACACGCAGTGTGGGCGCTAAGTAGTCGCCATTGATGCCCCAAGTTTCAATTGGCACATCAGACACGAACTCCGTTGTCCCAGCTTGCAAAGTCAGGTCAAACGTTCGAACAGATCCTTCTAACGTGGACTCAGCAAGCTCAGGCACGTTCAGGGGTTCAACAAACCCATCCAAACGAGATTGGCTAAATACCCAGAGTTGGCTTCCACCGACAATTAGTGCCAACGTAACCAGGGTCCCAGTAAGAAACAACGCCCTTTTATTTTTCACGTGACAAGGGTAGATAAGGTGGTTAGCGGCATCCTGGTTTCGCTTCGAATGCTCAGGAAATTGTCAGGACCTAGGTACAGCCATAAGCCCCAAAAAACAGTCTGATTTATAGTCTGATTTGGAGAGAACAGTCTCCAAACCGTTGGCTTGACGGGCTTAATAGACCCCCCTAGTCTCCACAAAGTGAAACCCCTCCTTCGGGAGGGGTTTTATTTTCAATTGCGGATTTAACCATAATTTTGAGCACGTCTCGCCACTTAATCGGGGACAGAAGCGAGCTCACTACTTGGCTCCAGTTTTTAGGGGTACGTCCCTACGCGACCTGAAAAGCGAAAAACCAGTGCTTAGCATTCCAACAACCAAAATAATGCCCAGAAAAATGAGCGTTATGGGCTGGACGATTGTTTCACCAAGAAGCGCCTGGACATAAGTAAAAGCAATGAGTAGGGCGTAGGCCACTGCTGTGCCGATGATTATGGCTCGACGGACGAAGTAGTTTGCAACCCCTATCGAGACGACTACGGCGATTAGAGGAAGTACTTGCAGAGCGTGCAGACCTAGAAAGTGGGAAATTCTGAGGTCTCCCGCTTGAGTAGACCAGCCGAGGAATGGCAAACCTGGTCCCCCGTCCGCTGCTCCCACGGTGTGGGCACCAGCAACACCAGCCCAGTTTTCCGGGAGAACCTGCTGTTGCTGAGGCGGGGTCATTGTGAATGCAATTCCCATGCCAGCAAGTCCAAGACCAATGCTCCACCTGATGGCAAGCCGAAGATCAGCAGACATTCGCTGCGAGTTCCATAACCCAGTTGATAGCAAGAAAGTTGCTACCCAGACGATTGAAATAGCGGTTGCCATCAGACTCCAGACCGCGATGTTGAAAGGCGTGGAAACGTTGAAATGGCTAGTGGACCCCACAGACGCCATGCCCACAATAACCACAAGCTCAACTATTAACATGATGGCGATTACGTTTCCCATCTTGAAAGCCAAGCCCTTGCCTTTTTCGATAAAGGTATAAAGCCAAGAAAAAGTTGTTGCATAAAAAGTTGCTGAGATAAGGAACTTAAGCGGCTTCTCCCATACCGACACCCCCAAGAGTTCGCGAGAGTCGGTGGCGAAGAGCACCGAGACAACTATTGAACCGACAAGACTTGCAAGGGCCGTCGCATTCAGCAGTCTGTGACCTAGCAAGCCACCTAATTTGCCCTTCAAATAACCGCTCACCACCACATTCTATGGATTGCGAGTTTTACGATTTGCTCGCAAGAACCAGCCCAAATCAAAAACAGTCTGATTTATAGTCTGATTTGGAAAAATAGCCTCTAAACCGTTGGTTTGACGGGCTTAATAGACCCCCCTAGTCTCCACAGGGCAAAACCCCTCCTTCGGGAGGGGTTTTTCTTATGTCAGTAGAGCAAACCCAACCATCACAACAGTCACAATTAGCCCCGATACCTGGAGGAAAAGGTGGGCCTTGTCTTTCCAGAGCATCGATGCTCTGGCGTGAACGAGTCGATACGGCATCGCCGTGCTTTTAATCGCTCCGCCCCAAACCATGTAGAGGCCAACGACCGCCCCAATCCAGAACCAGCTCATGGTGAACACTCTAGTTCTGGTCAGACTCCATGGGTTGCGCCAGCAGCTCGTCCATTGGAAGCCTCTCGGCCTCCCAAGAATTGATCGGGTGTTCGGAAGGATAACCAAGGCTCATGCCACACACGAGCGCATATTCTTCTGGCACCTCAAACTCGCTCTTGATTATGTCGGGATAGTTACCCAAGTAGCCCTGGGCGCAAGTGCCAAGACCCCTCGATTTGGCAGATAGCATCGCCGCCTCCATAAATAGCCCCAAATCTAGAGTGCCGAAGTGCGCGAGCCCTCTGTGGCTAAAGAAAAATAGCGCTACCGGAGCTCCGAAGAACTCATAGTTGCGCTCCATGAATCTAAACCTTGACTCTTTGTCGGCACGATCGATGCCAAGGGTGTCATAGATACCCTTACCAACTCTTTGGCTGCGCTCAACTAGGCCTGGTGGGTAGGGGATCTCGTGCGTGTAGTCAGGATTCATGCCCATGCCGGGGGCCTCCGCATTCTCGCGAAGTCTGGCAACGAGCGCTCGGCTAATTCGGTCTCTCTGCTCACCCATGGCGACGGCGACCATGAACGGCCTGGTGTTTGACCAGCTTGGAGCGCTAATGCCGTCGGCAAGAATCGCATCGATATCGCTCTGAGGTACCGGGTCCGGGCGAAAGTCCCTGGTCGAGCGTCTGGAATGGGCAAGTTTGGAGAATTCGTCGTTGTTCATAACGTGTGAATGCTAACCCAGCCACCGACTGACAGGCCCAAAAGAGCCCAAGCGTGCGGAAACAAGATAGAAATCATTCGAAACTAGACTCTGAATATGGTCGAGAGCTCCTTTGTTTCAGTCGCGCTTATTCTGGCGCTCGCCGTCGCTGGCGGGGCTATCGCAAAGCTTCTCCGTCAGCCGGTGGTGGTGTCGTTTATAGTCGTGGGCATTTTGGCTGGCCCTACTGCCTTTAACCTCGTCGAAGGGGCTGAGGAGATAAGGCTTTTCGCCAAGTTTGGCATCGCAATCCTGCTTTTCTTGGTGGGGCTCAAGCTTGACTTCCACATGATTCGAAGTACTGGCAAGGTTGCCTTGATTGCCGGCCTTTCCCAGGTTGCCTTCACGGCGGCCGTTGGTTTTGGACTGGCTGTTCTCTTTGGTTTTGAAACCACAACCGCCTTCTACATCGCCGTTGCCCTTACCTTCTCCTCGACAATCATCATCATCAAGCTAATTGGAGATAAGCGGGAGCTAGACACTCTCTATGGCCGCATTGCCGTTGGAATCCTGATAGTTCAGGACATTTTGGTTGTTGCGGCCATGGTTGTCATCGTCACGATTGGAACCCCGGGTGAGGGTTCGGTGGTGACAGATTTGGTGGTCACCCTCGCATCAAGTGCCGTATTTCTCGGGGTTGCGGCGTTTGCGTCCAGATTTGTGCTTGAGAAGGTTTTGGACTGGATCTCGAAGAGTCCCGAGCTCACCTTGTTGTTTGGTGTTGCGTGGGCGATTGTCTTGGCGGCAATCAGCACCCTGATCGGACTCAGCATGGAGATCGGTGCTTTCGTTGCTGGAGTATCGCTGGCGTCAACTGCCTACCGAGAAAGCCTGGGAGCCCGCATGGTCTCGCTGCGCGATGTCATGCTGCTGTTTTTCTTTATTGAGCTTGGCGCTTCCTTGACCTTCGCCGATGCTCTCGGACAGCTTTGGCCAGCAATCGTGCTTTCAGTTTTTGTCCTTGTTGGAAAGCCGCTAATAGTTTTTGCGATCATGGGCTGGATGGGTTACCGCTCGATAACCTCCTTCCGAACGGGAGTTGCGCTTGCCCAGATTTCGGAGTTTTCGTTGATTCTGATTGCCCTGGGCTTCTCACTCGGGCAGGTCGATTCGGCCGTGCTAAGTCTGGTCACGCTTGTGGCGGTATTTACGATTACCGTTTCCAGCTACTTCATTCTCTACACCGACAAGCTCTACTCGATGATGCAGGGATTTATGCACCTGTTCGAGCGCGGTAAGGCCGAGGCTGTAGATGAGGAAAGCCAGTCACTAAGTTTTGACGCGATTGTCGTTGGCTCAGGGAGGTTTGGCACCGAAGTCATCTCAGGACTTATTTCATCCGGATCTTCCGTGCTTGCAGTTGATCTTGATCCAGATGCCCTGGCAAGGGCCAGGGAACTCGGAGCCGAAACCCTATTTGGTGACGTTGGAGACCCAGATTTTGCCAAGATGCTGCCGATGCACCAGAGCGACACCTTGATCTGCACGGCTCCCGACCGATCGACCAACACACTCCTA
>Ga0209137_1003442_pt1 | contig 13272 bp, 14 predicted proteins | sample SaaInl5LU_22_DNA_FD_184642 | JGI IMG/M metagenome (GOLD analysis project Ga0209137, IMG submission 184642) | Marine microbial communities from expanding oxygen minimum zones in the Saanich Inlet - ESP_105LU_22_DNA (SPAdes) (version 2) | ecosystem: Environmental > Aquatic > Marine > Intertidal... | reverse complement strand
TTCGCGCAAGCTGCCGCAGACTGTTGGGATTTCTGCGAGCTCTTCTGGTGGCAGGTCGTAGAGGTCTTTGTCAGACGCCGCACCTGGGTCGATCTTGTTTTTGATGCCGTCAAGGCCAGCCATCAACAAGGCTGCAAAGCACAGGTATGGGTTGGCTGCGGGATCCGGGAAACGTGCTTCGACGCGTTTTGCTTTGGGGCTTTCGGCCCATGGAATACGTACGCAGCCTGAACGGTTCCGAGCAGAATATGCGCGCAGAACAGGTGCTTCAAAGCCCGGAATCAAACGCTTGTAGCTGTTTGTGGACGGGTTTGTGAACGCGTTCAGTGCTTTTGCGTGCTTCAAGATGCCGCCAATGAAATACAGCGCTTCTTGGCTGAGATCGGCGTATTTGTCGCCTGCAAACAATGGCTTACCATCTTTCCAGATGGACATGTTTACGTGCATGCCTGTGCCGTTATCGCCTGCGATTGGCTTTGGCATGAAGGTTGCTGATTTACCGTATGCGTGTGCCACGTTGTGGATCACGTATTTGTATTTTTGCAGCTCATCGGCTTGTTTGGTGAGTGAACCGAAGACAAGGCCAAGCTCGTGCTGGCATGACGCCACTTCGTGGTGGTGCTTGTCCACTTTCATGCCCATGCGCTTCATGGTCGACAGCATTTCGCCGCGAATGTCTTGCGCATCGTCAATTGGGTTAACAGGGAAGTAACCACCTTTAACGCCAGGACGGTGGCCCATGTTGCCCATCTCGTATTCGGTGTCTGTGTTCCATGACGCGTCTTGTGCGTCGATCTGGTAAGACACTTTGTTCATTTCAACAGAGAAACGTACGTCGTCGAATAGGAAGAATTCAGCTTCTGGGCCAAAGAACGACTGGTCGCCGATACCCGATGAGATCAGGTAGGCTTCTGCTTTTTCCGCTGTGCCGCGTGGGTCGCGTGAGTAGGGCTCGCCAGTGTCTGGCTCAACGACCGAGCAGTGAATGCAGAGTGTTTTTTCAGCATAGAACGGATCGATATATGCAGAGTTGGCATCGGGGATCAGTTTCATGTCTGACTCTTCGATCGATTTCCAGCCCGCGATGGATGAGCCGTCGAACATGAAACCGCCATCAAGGAAGTCTTCGTCAACTTCGTCATTGATTACGGTTACGTGCTGCAGCTTGCCGCGTGGGTCTGTGAAACGGATGTCGACATACTCGATGTCTTCGTCCTTGATCATCTTTACGATGTCAGCGTTGGTTGTCATTACCATGGCTCCCTTAGAAATAGTGTGGGTAAAGAATGGGTTAGATAGCGTCGTCGCCGGTTTCACCGGTACGAATGCGGATGGCTTGGCTTACGTCAGATACGAAAATCTTACCATCGCCGATTTTGTCTGTTTTGGCCGCGTTGATGATCGCGTCAATCGCTGGATCAAGCAGATCATCGGGCAATACGACTTCAATTTTCACTTTAGGTAGAAAATCAACGACATATTCAGCGCCACGATACAGTTCTGTGTGCCCCTTTTGACGGCCAAAACCTTTGACTTCAATTACGGAAAGGCCTTGCACACCAATATCTTGGAGCGCTTCTTTAACTTCGTCCAATTTGAACGGCTTAATGATTGCTTCGAGTTTTTTCACCGCGCAGAGCCTCCTGAATTGTGCTGCTACGGGCAAATCATGTCTGTGGATGGGGAACAATATATCAGACGACACAGATCGGCTGTGACTGGCGAATTTAGAATTACTGCCTAAAAATTAAGCAACGCGCCGAAAATAAGCGCAGAAAATAAACCCCGCCTTACGTGGCGCAAGATCACTCGGTTAATGACGCGATACGTTCGCGCTCAACGATCATTTCCAGCCCGTTCGCATAAATGATCTGTGGGGCGTCAAACTGCAGGTGTAGCAACGTCGTGCGCCGCTTGGTTCCGCGGACAATTGTCTCGCCGTTTACGAGTTTTTCAGCATTAATGATCGCTTCAGGTGCCCCGTGCAGGGCCTTCGCCAGCCAGTTCCGCAGCAAAACAGGTTGACCGGTGCGTAAGGACAGATGACCGCGGGGCAGGTCAGGTCCGAGCGCATGGGCGGACATGTGTATCGGGTCTAAGATATCAAAACTCTGATGAACGCCGTGAAGCCTGACCAAACCGCGGTTGCGCGACACAATACGATCGCCTGCGTTAAGGTATTCAACGGGAAGCTCGCCTTCCGCTGTCATGATTAACGTGCCGGCCAAAAAGCCGGACGTATGTAATTCGTGCACACCGTTAGAGTGGTCAGTTCTTGCGTATGTATTAACCTGCTCTGCAGTGCGTCCGGCCATTTTCGGCTCCATCACGCAAGTCCTGCTACTGTCTCAATGCCTTAACCTTAACAAAGGGTGAACGTGCTGTCTTGATAAGAATTCTGGGATCTGATGCATTTTATGCAGATTTTTTCGCCTGTTGCGCAAAAACCCTCTCGCATCCCGCGCAGAGCTTTGCTAAGTGCTTGCGCAGTGCGGGTGTGGCGGAATTGGTAGACGCACCAGATTTAGGTTCTGGCGCCGCGAGGCGTGGGGGTTCAAGTCCCTTCACCCGTACCATTTACACAATAGATTTAGGCATATTTTGAAAGGCGCTTGCACCTTTTGGCCGACCCTCATAGAAGGGCCGCTGAATTACGTATTACGCCGATAAAAGGACGATCCCTATGCAGGTCACTGAGACATTGAACGAAGGTCTGAAACGCGCTTATTCCATCGTGGTACCTGCCGCGGAATTGGACGCCAAAGTTAACGAGAAACTGGTCGAAGCGCAGCCAGAAATCGAAATGAAGGGCTTCCGCAAGGGCAAAGTCCCGATGGCGTTGCTGAAAAAGCAATACGGTCCACGCGTGATGGGCGAAGCCATGCAAGAAGCCATCGATGGCGCAATGGCGAAGCATTTTGAAGAAACTGGTGATCGCCCCGCGATGCAACCAGAAGTCAAAATGACCAACGAAAACTGGAAAGAGGGCGACGATGTTGCCGTAGACATGAGCTACGAAGCTCTGCCAGCCATTCCTGACGTTGATTTCTCAGACATCGAGCTTGAGAAACTGGTTGTTAAAGCTGACGACGCAGCGATCGATGAGGCGCTGTCTTCATTGGCGGAGACTGCGCAGAACTTCAAAGACCGCAAAAAAGGCACCAAGGCGAAAGACGGCGATCAAGTTGTCATGGATTTCTTGGGCAAAGTTGACGGCGAAGCATTTGATGGCGGCGCTGCTGAAGATTACCCGCTGGTTTTGGGTTCAAACTCGTTCATCCCGGGCTTCGAAGAGCAGCTTGTTGGCGTAAAAGCCGAAGAAGTGAAGGACGTTGTTGTGTCTTTCCCAGAAGATTACCAAGCTGAGCATCTTGCGGGCAAAGAGGCAACATTCACATGCACAATCAAAGCGGTGAAAGAGCCTGTTGCAGCTGAAATTAATGACGAGATGGCCAAGGGTTTTGGCGCAGAAGATCTTGCTGCGCTGAAAGGCCAAATCGGCGAGCGTCTTGAAGCAGAATATGCTGGTGCTGCCCGTGCAGTTATGAAGCGCGGTTTGCTTGATGCGTTGGACAAAAAGGTTGATTTCGATCTGCCACCATCTTTGCTTGATGCAGAAGCGGGTCAAATTGCGCACCAACTGTGGCACGAAGAGAACCCTGAGGTGGAAGGTCACGACCACCCAGAAATTAAGCCAACAGAAGAGCATATCGCATTGGCTGGCCGTCGCGTTCGCCTTGGTCTGTTGCTTGCGGAGATTGGTCAGAAGGCCGCTGTTGAAGTAAGCGATGCCGAAATGACCCAAGCGATCATGAACCAAGCGCGTCAGTACCCTGGCCAAGAGCGTCAGTTCTTTGAATTCGTTCAACAAAACCAGCAGATGCAGCAGCAACTGCGCGCACCTCTCTTTGAAGACAAAGTGGTAGATCACATCGCGGATCAAGCCAAAGTGTCTGAAAAAGAAGTGAGCAAGGATGACCTTCAATCTGCTGTAGAAGCACTCGAAGACGAGTAATTCTAGCAGCGCCCACTGGGCGCGTATGCACTTAAAAATTAGGCCGTTCCTGAACTATCAGGAGCGGCTTTTTTGTGCCTGCTTATTGGTGTCGTTTTGTGATTTGTACATTCGCTTCTGCGCGCGGTTGACACAGGGACCGTTTCGGTGGCCCACTCGTGCAGGTTTTGTCGTAATCGGTAATGTGGTGGTGAGTATGTCGGATAACAAAAAACGTGGTTTAGGGTTCGGTAGCTTGGTGGATACGGCCGTGATTGTCGCGGGCGTTGTGATGCTGGCGGCGATCCTTGTGCGCTACTTATTCTAACGCTTCGTGCCGTATTTATTTCAACCAAGAAAAAAAAGCCGCGTCCAATCGGGCGCGGCTTTCTAATTTCTTAGATCTAGCGAGAAGGGCTAGTCTTACGCGTCTTCCGCATCATCTGCAGCAGCTGGTGCCACATCAAGATCATCATCGTCAGATGCAGCAGAGCCGATATCGTCAAACAGTTCCGCGATTTCGAATTCTGCTTCTGCTTCTGCTTCTGCAGCCAATTCTTGGATCGACTTGCCTGAGGCTTGAAGCTCGGCTTCTTCGGTTGAGCGTGCAACGTTCATGGTGATTGTGCACTCAACTTCTGGGTGCAATTTCACGGCTACGTCATGCAGGCCGAGAATTTTGATCGGTGCGATCAATGCAACCTGTTTGCGGTCAAGTGTGAAGCCTTCGGCTGTTGCAGCTTCTGCGGCGTCGCGTGTTGTCACGGAACCGTAAAGCGCGCCTGCGTCTGATGCAGAGCGAATCACAACAAACTGCTGTCCGCCAAGCTTTTCAGCCATTGCATCGGCTTCTTTCTTGGTTTCGAGGTTCTGTGCTTCGAGTTGCGCTTTTTGTGCTTCGAACCCAGCGATGTTGCCTTTTGAAGCAGTCAGCGCTTTGCCTTGTGGCAGCAAAAAGTTACGTGCGTAACCTGGCTTTACGTCGACGACTTCGCCCATCTGGCCGAGTTTCGCAACGCGTTCGAGAAGGATAACTTGCATGTGCTTTCTCCTTACTTAACAGCGTATGGCAGCAGGGCGAGGAAACGGGCGCGTTTGATGGCACGGGCCAACTCGCGTTGTTTCTTGGCAGAGACTGCAGTGATGCGGGACGGCACGATTTTGCCACGCTCAGAAATGTAGCGCTGCAGAAGACGTGTGTCTTTATAATCGATCGCGGGTGCGTTCTCACCAGAGAAGGGGCACACTTTGCGACGGCGGAAAAATGGTTTAGTTGCCATGGTTTAGCCCTTTCTTAGCTGCGGCGCTCGCGGCGATCGCCACGTTCTTCGCGTTTTTGCATTTGTACGGATGGCAGCTCTGCGTGCTCATCGACTTTGATGGTCAGCACACGCATCACATCTTCATGCAAACGCATCAGGCGTTCCATCTCCTGAACGGCCGTTGCAGGCGCGTCGGAGCGCAAATAGGCGTAGTGGCCTTTGCGGTTTTTGTTGATTTTGTAGGCCATCGTTTTGACGCCCCAATATTCTGAATCGACAGCTTTGCCGCCGTTGTCCGCAAGGACAGTCCCGAAGTGTTCGATCAGGGATTCAGCTTGCGCGTTGGACAAGTCCTGACGCGCGATGAACACATGCTCATACAAAGGCATGGGTTGCTCCATTCATTTTCTGGCGCACTTCAAAGGGTGGTATGAACTGCCGCCCGTCCACCCACGAGAGGTTACGCGGTTCAATCGAGTTGGACGACAGGCTTGCCGTTTAGCGCCCTTACACACATGGCGCAAGCCCGCAGGCCGCAACTGTTTTTCTTTTTCTTGGCAGGGCCGCTGAAGCGCCTCTTTTTTGCCGTTCTTTGCGGTTTGTGTGGTGGAATAACGAGGTGAGCAAATCCATGAGTATTAGCAGTCCTGCCCGAGATTTTTCCCATGATCCAGCCGTCGTCGATGTCCGGTTGGATGTGACCGAAACCGAGTGGGGCATCATTATTAAAGAGCGCGGTGCTGTGAATGCGCGTGTCTTGGGGCAGCTTGCGACCGTTGTGGTTGGCGCGGCGCTGTTGTGCGCGGGTATTTTGATGGCTGCCATGAACCGCCATGATATCCCGAGCGCGCTTTGGGCTGTGCAGATGGCTGTTTGCGCTCTTTTCGTCGTCGTGGGTGCGTTGATGATCTACGGCGCGCGTAGCACCGGCCAAACACAGACCGAATTTGATTTTCGCACAAAAATTTTGCGTCGGCGTCAAATTGGCTCGGGCAAGATTATCCGTTCCATGCGGCTGACGAACGCTGATCAAATTGCAATGATCCGAACAGAGCAGGGCGCAGGTATCGCAGCACGGCCTACTGATACATCTTTGGCAGAGGTCCTTGTGTCAGGGCCCCAAGGCCAAGTGTTTGCCATTTATCATCGGCTTATCGCGGTGATTGGTTAGTGTCGCGCCATGTGCACTGATGTGCACAATCGCTGTTAGCTTCACGCAATTGTGCTTTTGCGAACACGACATGTTGATAGATCGCGAGTTGATTAACACCGGTGCAACGTATGTGGTGTGATCAGAAACATTTACCAAAGGATGCTATTTTATGTTCCGTACTCTTCTTACTTCGTCTGTTTTGGCTGCTGGCCTCGCGACCAGCGCGTTTGCTGCCGCTGAAAAATACACACTTGATGCGAGCCACAGCCAAGTTCTGTTCAGCTACGACCACCTAGGGTTTTCAACGACTTACGGTATGTTCTCTGGCTTTGAAGGCGAGATCATGTTTGACGCAGACGCGCCCGCATCCAGTTCTGTCACTGTTTCAATGCCCGTCATGAGCATGTTCACCGGCTGGGAGGCCCGTGAAGGCCACTTTATGAGCGATGACTTTTTTGGCGCAAAAGAAGGCGATTTGGTAACATTTACATCAACTGCGATCGAAGTGACGGGCGATGATACAGCCAAGATCACAGGCGATTTGACCATGAACGACGTGACCAAACCCGTTGTGCTTGATGCAGTTTTGAACAAGGCTGCCGCGCACCCGTTCGCCAACAAGCCTTGGTTGGGTTTTGATGCGACAACCACGTTGTTGCGTTCTGACTTCGGTGTTGGCAACTTTGCTCCAGCCGTAAGCGATGCGGTTGAGGTGAAAATCTCAATCGAGGCGCAAAAAGCCGAATAATCCAGCTTGAAAACAGTGGCGGACAGATGTCCGCCAAAAGCCGTCCTGCGCGTTTGTTTAGCATCCGCGTGGGGCGGCTTTTTCGTTTTACAAGGGGCCACTATGACCTGCGACATTCAGAGCCTATCTAGAGGCTTGCCAGATGGCCAACGCCATATATAGTCCTGCTTAGGACGGGACCTTGCACCCGCATGTGTTTCGGACTTGCCCGTTTTGGGCGATGGAAAACCTATGCGGAGGTCACGACCCAATGGAACCCGAGTTCAGGACAAGTTTTGTACGGGAACCCAATAACTTACGGCATAATCCAGCCCTTGTGCTGAACGCAGATTATCGCCCGCTTAGCTATTATCCGCTGTCACTCTGGCCGTGGCAGGATGCCATCAAGGCCGCATGGCTTGAGCGGGTGGATATCGTTGCGGAATATGATGACTACGTCAGCTCGCCCTCGACGAAAATCAAAATCCCCTCTGTGGTGGTTTTGAAAGACTATGTGAAGCCGCAAAAGCGTGTTGCTTTTACACGGTTTAATCTGTTTTTGCGCGATGAATTCACCTGTCAGTATTGTGGCTCAAAAGGGGATCTGACGTTTGATCACGTGGTGCCACGCGCCGATGGCGGGATTACCAGCTGGACGAATGTGGTCGCGGCATGCAGTCCATGTAACCTGAAGAAGGGATCGCGCTCGCTTAAACAGTTGGGGATGAGCCTTCGCAAACCGCCGCGCCAACCTGAATCAGAGCAACTTCGGAACATGGGGCGAAAGTTTCCACCTAACCATTTGCATGAAAGTTGGATGGATTTTCTCTACTGGGACGCCGAACTGGAAGCCTGAGACGCTGGACAGTCTTTGGATTTGATCGTAACAGGGGCTCAAGTTTAGCGCTAACATAGCGTTCAAAGGAGAAGTTTGCCCATGGTCAGCCGCGTCATACCCGTAGATGATTTTGATTTGGTAATTTTTGGCGGGACAGGGGACCTTGCACGCCGCAAGATTTTACCGGGTCTTTTCCGCCGTTTTTGTGCAGGACAGATGCCCGCGGACGCCCGTATCATTGGTGCTGCGCGCTCAGAAATGGATAGCGATGGCTTTCGGACACTTGTCCGCGATGCAATTATAGAATTCGGCGGAGATGATCTTTCATCACGCCCCGAACTTCCCGACTTTTTGCTACAACTACACTATGTGACGACCGACGCACGTGGAGACGGTGGTTGGAAAGAACTTGCGGCGCAAATGCGTAGTGGCGTGGTTCGGGCGTTCTATCTGTCCGTAGGGCCGGGTCTTTTTGCCGATATCGCAGAGCGGTTAACCAGTTTTGGGCTTGCCGATGCGGCCTCTCGCATTGTGGTTGAGAAACCTTTTGGTCGTGATCTTGAGACAGCGCGCGCGCTGAACCATGATTTGGCTAAGCACTTTGATGAAAGCCAGATTTACCGTATTGACCATTACCTTGGCAAAGAAACTGTTCAAAACCTGATGGCTGTCCGTTTTGGCAACATCTTGTTTGAGCCGCTTTGGAACAGCCAGTACATTGATCATATTCAGATCACTGTTGCCGAAACTGTCGGTGTTGGTGGGCGCGGGGGATACTATGATAAATCCGGTGCGATGCGCGATATGGTGCAGAACCACTTGATGCAATTGCTCTGCCTCATTGCGATGGAACCGCCGTCAAAGTTTGATCCTGATGCAGTTCGCGATGAAAAACTGAAAGTCATACGTGCACTTGATGATGTAGAGACCCACCATATTGTTCGTGGTCAATATAGCGCTCATGGTGACATGAGCTCCTACCGGCAAGACGTTGAAAATGAAAGAAGTTTTACGGAAAGCTTTATCGCGCTCAAGCTGCAGTTGTCTAATTGGCGATGGGCTGGCACGCCGTTTTACCTTCGGACCGGCAAGCGGATGAAGGCGCGGTCTTCCGAGATTACTGTGGTGTTCAAAGATCCGCCCCATAGTATTTTCGGGGACGAAGGTGGGCAGCACCATAACGAACTGTCGATTCAGTTACAGCCCAACGAAGGCATGACCCTTGATGTCACGATCAAAGAGCCTGGCCCAGGTGGCATGCGGCTGGTTGATGTGCCTCTTGATATGACGTTTGCCGACGCGCTTGGACCAGAAGCTGATGATGTGCCGGACGCGTACGAGCGGCTGATTATGGACGTGATCCGTGGCAACCAAACGCTCTTTATGCGCGGTGACGAAGTGGAAGCTGCTTGGAGTTGGACCGATCCTCTGATTGAAAAATGGCAGGCCCGTTCTGATGTGCCCAAACCATATGATATCGGCTCAAACGGGCCAGAAGACGCGCTGATGTTGATGCACCGTGATGGTCGCCGCTGGCGCGATATAAAGGGGTAGATCATGAATTTTCTCGAATACGCGGACGAAGAATTGATGATGATGGCGCTGGCGGATCGGATCGCCGGTGATCTCGAAGAGGTTCTGCTGACCCATGACACCGCTACTTTAGCCGTTCCTGGGGGTACAACGCCTGGGCCTGTCTTTGACATTTTGTGTGGTGTTAAACTTGACTGGTCGCGTATCCGCGTGATGCTTAGTGACGAGCGGTGGGTGCCTGAGACATCTGACCGCTCCAACACAAAGCTTCTCCGTGAGCGGCTTCTTGTGGGACAGGCGTCCGCGGCACAATTCATCCCGTTTTTTACGGGCGATGAAACACCAGAAGTTGGTCTTGCCAAGGTGAACGATACGATTGGAGCGTCTCTGCCAGTCTCGGTCCTGCTGTTGGGGATGGGGGCAGATATGCACACCGCGAGCCTGTTCCCGCACGCTGACGGTCTTGATGCCGCACTTGATGACAATGCCGCACCGGTCGTGCCTATTCGCGGTGGTGGTGCCACCGAACCGCGTGTTTCATTGAGTGGACCGGTGCTGAAATCAGCCCTTCATACGCATGTTGTCATTAAAGGCGCCGAAAAGCTCACCGCACTTGATAATGCTGCAGGCAAGCTGATTGAAGCCGCGCCGATTAACCTTGTTTTGAACGATGCAACTGTCCATTGGACGGGTGCTGCTTAAGAAAGACTGATGCCCATGTGGAATGATCTGAAACAACGTGCCGATGCGGCGCGCGCAAATTCAATTCTTGAGCTGTGCCAGCAAGATAGCCGGTTTGAGGACTTCTCTATCAAACATGGCGATTTGCTTTTTGACTATTCCAAAACACATCTGAAAGCCGCTGATTTGGACATGCTCGTCGATATGGCTAAGGATGTGCCTACACGCCGTAGCGCCATGTTTTCTGGTGAAAAAATTAACGAAACTGAGGGGCGTGCTGTGCTCCATACAGCCCTTCGTAATCTTGATGGCGGCGCTGTTAAGGTGGACGGGGATGATGTCATGCCCGAGATCACGGCAACGCTTAAGCGGATGCGACAGTTTGCCGATGATGTCCGGTCCGGTGTTTTTAAAGGGCAGGGCGGCGCCATAACAGATGTAGTGAACATAGGGATTGGGGGATCTGACCTTGGACCAGCGATGGCAACGCTTGCTCTTGCGCCTTATCACAACGGCCCACGTACGCATTTTATCTCAAATGTAGACGGTGCTGATGCTGCGGATAAACTTGCGCTTCTTAATCCTGAAACGACACTTGTTATTGTGGCGTCAAAAACGTTCACGACCATTGAAACAATGACAAATGCGACAACTGTCCGCAAATGGATGGAGACAGTTGTTCGCGATCCTGCTGCGCAATTTGTGGCCGTGTCGACAGCAGCCGAAAAAACTGCCGCTTTTGGCATTCCTTCCGAGCGTGTTTTCGGTTTCGAAGATTGGGTGGGCGGGCGCTATTCCATGTGGGGTCCGATTGGCCTGTCTTTGATGTTGGCTGTTGGTCCCGATGCGTTTGAAGAGTTCTTGCGCGGTGCGCAGGACATGGATGTTCATTTCCAAACGGCAGACCTTGCTAAGAATATGCCTGTCATGTTGGCACTTATTGGTCTTTGGCATCACCAAGGCATAGGCTTTCCGACACGGGCCGTTTTGCCTTACGATCAGCGCCTAAGCCGCTTGCCAGCTTACCTTCAACAGCTTGAAATGGAGAGTAACGGTAAGTCAGTTGCCATGGATGGTAGCGCTGTTGAAACTGTGACTGGCCCTGTTGTTTGGGGTGAGCCCGGCACAAACGGACAGCATGCTTTCTACCAATTGATCCACCAGGGTCGCACTGTTGTCCCGTGTGAATTTATTGTGGCTGCCCAAGGTCATGAAGACCATCTAGCCGAGCATCATACGCTACTTCTGGCGAACTGTTTGGCGCAATCCGAGGCGCTGATGACTGGCCGTTCAATGGATGTTGCGCGTGGGCTGATGGCAGCGAAAGGCTTTGAAGGCGCTGAACTTGAACGCCAAGCTGCGCACCGTGTTTTTGAGGGGAATAAACCATCTACGACGCTAATTTACCCTAAGCTTACACCGTTTGTTCTGGGACAGCTTATCGCACTTTATGAGCACCGCGTTTTTGTTGAAGGTGTGATCCTTGGTATCAACTCTTACGATCAATGGGGTGTCGAACTTGGCAAGGAACTTGCTGTCAGTCTGACGCCAGTTGTTGAAGGCAATCAATCAGCTGACAACAAAGACAGCTCCACACGCGGTCTTGTTGAATACGCCCATTCGTTGCGTGGCTAACGCGGTGTTGCACTGTCTAAACGGGCCATCTTTTCTTTAAGGGCCTCAGATAGCGCGCGCTTTGTACCGTCTTGATTAAGCTGAACAATAACGGCACTTCCGGTGGCGTGTAGCGTGTCGCCATAGACCGCATATTCCATCGTGAAGCTGGTGTTTCCAAACTGCGCGGTCCGTGCAGTGGCGATATAGTCTTGCCCCAAATGCATTTCGGCTTTGTAGGTCACATTAGCGTTGGCCAGTACCAATCTGGGACGGTCCGCGCTTTTGTAGTCTGACAAGCCATAGTTGCGAAAATAGTGAATTCGGACGACCTCAAACCAACTCATATAGGCCACGTTATTTACGTGTCCGAGCGCATCCAACTCGCCAAAGCGCACCTTATCCGCCACCCCGAAGGCCCATGGCTCAGGAATACCCACAGAGCGTAGTTGTGTGGTGTTGAGTGGAGTGAGAAAAGGAAGCGTCACAAGGTCACCATTGGCTATTAACATTCGCCTACCATGCGTGATCACCTGATATTATTCCAGCCCGTTAACTCTGTCCTGTATTTGCCGTCTTGGCCGCGCAGCTTTCGAGTATCGACGTCTAAGCCGAGCGCCGCCGCCTTCTGCCCCCTGATCCGCCGCCAGACCCTTGATTGAAGCTGACATCAGGTAAATCAGCAATACTGCGCAGGGTCGGGAAGGGGTCCGTTTTGTGGGGGATGGCGTTGGCGTTTACGAAATGCTCTTGGAACTTTGGCTCAATCGCAGTTTCAACTTTCTCGATCGCGCGGACGGTTTTGCTGATGTCAATTCGGGACTGACGGTTGCAAAGCGCAATGCGCGCGCCATGGCCCGCAGCGTTGCCCGCAGAGGTCACTTTATCCAGTGCTGCGTCAGGGATCATACCAAGCACCATCGCGTGTTTGGGGCTAATGTGGGCACCAAAAGCGCCTGCAAGAGTTATGCGGTCAACTGTCTCAACGCCCATTTGGTCCATTAAAAGCCGCGCGCCTGCATAAAGCGCGGATTTGGCTAGCTGGATCGCGCGAATATCACCTTGGGTTACCGTGATTATGGGGCCGTCATGGGCGCTGCCGTCGTACAACACATAGCTATGTGTGCGACCATCGACGATACACCTGTCCGTGCCCGTTTGTTCCGCCGAGCCAATCAAGCCAGAGGGGTCAAGCAGTCCCGCCATGCGCATTTCCGCAACAGCTTCGATGATGCCAGAGCCGCAAATACCCGTGATGCCTGTAGCAGCTGTTTCGCTGGCAAAATCTGGATCGTCGGACCATACATCAGAACCGATGACACGGAAGCGCGGCTCTTTTGTGGCGGGATCAATCTCTATGCGCTCAATCGCACCCGGCGCTGCGCGTTGGCCGCTTGAGATTTGCGCACCTTCAAAAGCGGGACCCGTGGGCGATGAACAGGCGAGTACTTTTTCTTTGTTGCCAAGCAG
>Ga0209137_1003436_pt1 | contig 13278 bp, 8 predicted proteins | sample SaaInl5LU_22_DNA_FD_184642 | JGI IMG/M metagenome (GOLD analysis project Ga0209137, IMG submission 184642) | Marine microbial communities from expanding oxygen minimum zones in the Saanich Inlet - ESP_105LU_22_DNA (SPAdes) (version 2) | ecosystem: Environmental > Aquatic > Marine > Intertidal... | reverse complement strand
TCCGTCTCGAGTGTGGTGATGATAGCTTGTAGTTCAACATCAGTTTTAGTAGTGGGTGTCGGTATGGTGGACAATGTCCCGTTTATGTACTCTACGAGTTGTTCTACGAGATTCGTTGGTGCCGTGGATGTACGCAAACTGGTTAAGAGGGTATTTTGTTCAGATCCCCAAACACCTGTTTCCGCTTCGAGATTAGATACAAAATCATTACGGTTTATTATGATAGACGGTAAAGGGTTCGTACTAAGTGTGGTGTTGATAGTATTTAGTTCACCTACAGTTTTATCAACATATCCTACCGCCAGGGTTGATAATACACCTTTTACGTACTCCGTGAGTCGGTCAATGTAACCTGTTGGTGTATCCGAGCGCAACTCTTCCAATAGAGTGAGCTGACTTGATCCCCAAAGACCCGTTTCTGCAACGAGATTCGACACAAATTCATTTCGGTTTTCTTGTATCGGTGGTAAAGGGTCTGTAAGTGGGGTGATAACATTACTAGTTAAATACGTGTTAGAGAAATTAAACCCTCTGACTGAGGTTGCTACACCATTATCTAACATGATCGACTTGGGTGTGGATACAGCACCAATAAACGCCTTTAATGAGGTTACATATGTCCCATCACTCCCTGAAGGGGTACGTAACAGGTCTAGGTTAGCGAGTTCGGTCGACCCCCATATACCTGTACCCAATGCGATGAGACTATCTATAATCGGATCGCGTTCTGTCTTTGTAGCGATGGCGAGTATACTATCGAGTGTTGCACTGAAACCAATTTTTAAAATATCAATTCTCGTGTTCACCTCCGGAATTAACGTGGATGTATCATTGAAACCTGGGACACGTAGCGCATTTAATGTAACTACCTGAGCCGAACTCCAAACACCCAGTGCGATGAGACTATCTATGAGCGGGTCACGAGCTGCCTGTGTAGTCGCAGCCACTACCGCATTTAGGGAAGTCACGATATTCAAACTACTCGGGAGACCAGCGATGTACGTATTCAGTGCGGCGACAAGAGCAGTTTGCCCTATGAATCCGGGTACAACTAGGCGTAAATTATTTAAAGTGAATATTTGATTACCCCAATAACTTCTCGTTAACAATTTCTGTATAATATCATTTTGAATAGACTGAGTGATGGGCACTTGTGTAGATGTCGCTTTTAGTTGGGTTATGTAAGTAGTGTCATTCGCTGATGGAATACGTAACGCGTCTAACGTGGCGAGTTGATCACTGCTCCAAACACCTAACGCGACAAGTTCAACTATGAGGGGGTCACGTTCAGCCGTTGTGGTGAGAGTAGCTATAGTATCAAGTATTCCGTTCACACCATTTTTCAAATTATTGAGGGTGAATTGAAGTGTCGGTACCTCGTCAATCAGTACATTCGAATACTCAATTAGACTATTTATGACGTCTGCACGACCAGAAGCTCCGGGTGTGAGAGAAGTTAAACTATTCACGAGTTTTATGGGATCATCTCGCCATACACGAAACTGACGTAACGCTGTGACGCGTTCCAGTCGTGCCGCCGCAAGGGTACCCGGAAACTCTCCCAAAACAAAGATTATCCCCTTAATCCTTACCCTTTGATCGATATCACCGGAGAGACCATTAAGATAGCTCACAAGAGTGGGTATATTTGCATCATTAAAGGCGTTTCGTAACGATTCTAAAAGAACGAGTTGAGGACTACCCCAAATAGTTGCCTCTGCCCCAATTCGGATCAGTCCATCTACGATCGCACTACGTTGAGCGTCTGTCTGACCAGTTAATGTATTCAGTACCGCGACCATCCCTAATTTTAAGATATCCGATTGGACTGTGAGATCATTAAGATATCCTGCGAGCCCGTTGACAACGTTGAGCTGTTCTGGTGAACCGGGGACAAGCGATGACAGACCAACTAAAAAATAACTTAACTGTGCCACGAATGTGCGGAGTTGAAATATGAGTAAAGACTCATTTTGCACATTGGGGTCTATCAAGCTATTTAAAATTGTAATTTGATCCACCCCCCATACATTTTGAAGGGCGAGGAGAGAAGCTATAATGTTACTGCGCTCAAACCGATCAGTTATAGTTGGAAGCCTACCTAGTTCTGTATCCACAGTAGTTTGTGTATTTACAATTAGATTGGGTATGGTATAAAGATACTGAATGAGCGTGGTTGTTGCGGCTGGTATATCGGTTGTATTATCCTCCACACCTGTTAAAAGGGTGAGTTGTGTGGGACCCCATACAACAGTTTGACGTAACACATCCACGACGTTTTTTCGTACTCCTAAATCCGTCACACCGGTCAGTCTACTCATAGCGATGCGTATAATTTCTTCCCAAATTGAAATACGGTAAAGAGATTGTCGAAGATCATTGATAATACTAACTTGAGAGGATGTCAAACTATCGAGAGCGTGTATCCGATTCAAAATTGCTATTTGGTCTTGTGTCCAGTGACCGTATTTTTTAGCAACGAAAAAGAGTTCTTTAACACAATTGGCGAAATTCAACTGAAATGTACCTGTTTTAGATCGCTCATTAATCAGAAAAACATTCCTCTGACGTTGTTCGAATAAAATATTAAGAGGTTTACGTTGTAACATACACCGCTCTTGTTTATCTAAATGAACGAGGTCTAAATTGACTGTGAAATTATTCAATTCGAGTTGTTGTAATATCCGGTTGTTTGCTTCGGGGTCCCATAGTGTAGCATCACCCAATTTGTTCTGTGTCGCGAATAGAACGTCGATAGCGGGTCGCAATTTGATGCGGAGGGACATTTCCTGATTGTATATGGAACATAAAGGAAATCCACTTCCCGGACGTCGGTGAAAATAAAAAGGAATATGAATCCTGTATTCTTCTGTATTGAATGGGTTGATCCCTCGTGTGTTATACTGTCCATCCAAAAATTCTTGTACGAACTCGGATTCCCCACTTCCCTGAAACGGGTTTCCGTGTAATACATTGACACTCGATCTATACGATTCAGATACGTTCAATTCACGGTCTATGAATATATCATCACCGGTGACCGTATCGATCTTGTGTTCACCGACGTATAACTCGACATAGTCGATCACAGAGATTCCAAATACATCAACAGGATAAAGATTCGATCCCAATCTTGCGACATCGGTGGGGTCGGCGACGAAGGATAGTACAACCCCACGTAAGATATCACCATACTTCTGAGGAATGGGTACATCCAAAAAATCATCTGTGAACACCTTTTCTGGGAAGGTTATCTTATAATTTTCTGTGGCGTAGTTTGTGTGCTTACTATATTTTTTAGTAAAAAACGAGAATGACGGGTTGGCGCTTAAAGAGCGATCTAATTCACCTGTCGCCGCGATCAGGACTCGACCCGCCATATATAATATGTGTCATTAATATTTTAAGCCGGATAATCCACTCGCGTAATGGAGTATATTGTAACTCTTCGCGTAAATTTGAACTTCTGTAACGTTATTTTCTGGATCCGATGATACACCTTCTTCTGCTGAGAATGGGTCTGAATAGTCCAGTTTGATTCTACATCTTTGGTCGATTATACGACTGAAATTCAAGTGTCCGGATGGGATGTTATCTAGGGGGTAGAGGGCGAAGGAGTAACTCGCGATCTGGTCACGTGTTTCTAGTTGATAACGAACATATGACGGCGAACCATTTACGTTACTATACACGACATTCCCGTCGACTATAGTTAAACCATCGAACGAAACATCCACATTTACACCAGAAATCGAATTTGTAAGGGAATTCTCGGGAACCATTTTCGAATAAGGTTCCTTGAATAGGGATGTGTTGTTCAGGATCATTTCCATTTCTTTAATTTTTGTATTGAGCATGTACTGTATCAATGTTTCATTACCATGATACGCAAACCGTCTTGATTTCTTCGTTGCGATAAAATAAATTGTTTTGACCGGATGATGAAAACGTAAAGTGATCTCATCTTCATCCTTTGTCCTTGGTATATCATGCCTTTTCAATTGTATCTGTGTGATCAATTGGTTTATCGGGGTACTTTTTAAATAATTCAATTCGTCCCGATCAAGGTACGCGTACGTCGCCAATAGGGATGCTGTTTCTATTCTCGCTTCTGTCACGAATGGATTCAAATATGGTCGAACAATTTTATCCAATTTCTTGAACTTGATTCTGATGTAACAACCCTGTTTCGTGAGTTTACATAACAAGATTGAAGCTGGTAGATTATTATAGAAATAAAACGGTAAATCGATGTACATCTGTCGTAAGGTCCACACGTTATCGTTATTTGAACCATATGGATCCTCTTTTCCGGTTGCTAGAGGTACGATAGTATCTCTAAAATTATAATCAGTTGCATGATATTTATGGTAAAGGTAAATCCAGTCACCCGTGAGCCGTTCGATATGCGTACCTCCTATAAAGAGATCGGCATACTCGATGGCGTGGATACCGACAGTAGGTGTGAATGGGTCATCGTAATTACCAGTTGGGTTTTCTGCCGTGGGTGTGACACCACCCAATGGGTATGTATTTGATACAGACGCCTTGAAGAAAAATTTATATCGAAGTGTCAGGTTCGTGAGAAGATCACCCATATCTATTGGTATGATACACATCGTATCCTGATCGAATTCTGCATTGAGTAATGGGTGCTCTCTCACATCGAATGCGAATTTCGTGTGTCTCTTAAAAATAGTCGAGAAATGAGAATAGGTTGGGTTCCCTATCACATACATATCCTGTATCCCAATAGTACCTAATGTCAGTTTTCCTGCCATCTCTACTTAACTATAGTTTTTATTTTTAAGTTTGTAATAAAGACCCATTGTTGAATACGAGTGTTTTGTAACCCGTGTAGTACATATGAAATTTATATTCCGGGTTCTGGATACTCTTCCCGTTACCGTATTTGAGATCGATATTGTTTACCAGTTCTAAGTGTAAATTAGTCTTTTCTGATTGTAGGGCTGAAAAGTCGAGAAACCCCGACGGTGAAGTACTTTTAGGGAATAGTGCGAAATTGTACGAGTAAACATAATTAAGTAAATAATTGGGTACGGGTGGTTCGAATAGATAGTTATTTGATATATCAGTCCCCGATCTCGCCATTTTCGCACGCGAGGGGACGTAACTGAAAAAATATTCCCTGTCGTTATTCGATACGTTTGGTATGCGTTCACCATTTAGTGTGAAATAAGCACTTTTTAAGAGATGTGGTTCGGATTTGTCTTTGATCTGCCCTCGGGTAAAGTTGTAACGATTGGCGGTCGTTGAGTAGTACCATTCGTTTACATACGCTGGGTCGTCTACGGGTAAACTTCTATACTCATCCTCATTTTCATATCCCGCATATCTAAAAAACCAATGGAAACACTTGACTGGAATACTCGGTTCCAATTGTACGATGAATTCTCGCTTTTGCGGTTCGAGTGGGATACTGGAATGTCTAATCACAAAATCATATGTAATCTCATTATTCGGTCGGGTGAAATATAAACGTTCTTCGGGAGAAAGTGTGATTTCCTCAGTGATGACTTTAAAGTTCTGTATTTTTTTAGGTGGAGGTGTTGCCGGGAGACCTCGGCTCGTTAAATTATCTGATGCACGCTGGTTATAGAGAGTGAAGAAGGATTGTTTGAAAAACTCAATTTCAAGTGTAATTTTCTGTTTATGGATAGCACACAAGGGGAAGGGTGTTTTATTTTGATTGTTTTCTGAATAGGCATCACCACCGTAATTATGTGAAAAGAAGAACGGTATATGAATAAACACATCGTTACTCTGTGCGTCGTTTTGGGCAGAAGGTTGAGATGTTTCACCCCCAGTTACATTTCGATTATACAGTGTATTTGCACTCATTTTTTGTGATTCGGTCGTGTACATATTATCATGAATGATACACCAATCTGCTGTTATTTCTTCGACTATCTGGGTATCAACCTTAAATTTGATATTTTTGATTAGTTTACGACCGAGTAATTGCATATCCCACGCCCAATACGCAATCTCAGGTAGTGTAAATGAAGGCAATGGTATATCTCTCAAGATAATACTCTTTATGGTTTCTGGGAGTACTGCGAATACAGTTGAGGAGAGTTGGGATAATATCAAGGCATCCGTGATGTCCGCCCCAACATCTCTGGGTCTTACCGCGGTGCCCCTGGTTACCGGTGATACTCCACTGATTATATCAATAATATAGGATGGAGTCGACGGGTACGTTGTAAGTAGATTCTGTGCAGTGACTGGATCGGGGTCATTTCCATCCCCATTTAGAATACCTAGCAGTGCATCGAATACGGGTGTAGCGAGACCGAGTGTGGATAATACCACATTACCCGGAATATTTACTCTAATCCCCCTGAGTACATTAATGATACTGATTTGAATCGGCGAAGTTCTATCATCAATTCCCAATGTAGTGAGAAGATCCGGACCAGGGGTCACAGCCACATCCCTATTTAGAACTTGTATCAGTGCTGTGAGTATGGGTGCACTGAGACCAAGGGTGGACAATACCAAGGTATCCGAAATATCTACCGAAATTCCTTTGAGTACATTAATAATACCAATTGGAATTGCAGTAGTTGCCTGATTAATCGCTAATGTATTAATAAGTGCTACACCAGGGGTTGTGCTTGGATCACTGCTCAGAACACGCAATAATGAAACCAATACAGTCGCAGTAAAATCCGTATTGATAGTAAACAATTCCGCGGGAAGAAACGTGAAAATCAAATTATTGAACTGATTTTCAAAGGACAAGAAGTATTTGAAATCTGGGAACTGGAACGCGGGGAGTATAATACCAGCTAAATTTGGGGCACCTGCGAGCCACCATTCTCTAAACGTCGCATATCCAAATTGTACTAAAGTCTGACCACTAAACAACATTTTCTGCAGGGTTTCGTTGAAGATGATATCATCAAACCCCCATGTCGGTAATGTCAATTGGATCCATAGATTATTTAAGAGATCCCCCATGTATTGAGGTTTCAATTCAACTCGGATTGTTTCACCGAATGGCCATGTCGCTGCGATACCTTGTGTTACGGTGTGTACGTTATGATACTTTCTAAATTCGGAATGTCTCTTCGTTTCATATTTAAATAAAGAATGTTTAGGGTCTTTGGAAAGCAAATGTGTATCTTGATTTCCAATAGCCTTTAGGGAAATCTTAGCGGCTTCACCCATGCTTACTATTGTTTACATATTTTTAATATCTGTTTTCCACATCGTCACGTGACTCGTCTTCATCATCTTCTCCAAGTCCTCTTTCGCCTGCTTCGCCTCATCCATGAGCGCCCTGACGCGTTCCTCCGTATACTCGACCGTCTTCGTATTGAGGAGGTAGTCCCAATTCCCATCAATCTTCGGGAATATGGGGGACATCTCCTCTTCAAGTTCAACCTTCTTCCTCTTGAACACCACCAATTCACCTTCGATCACCATGGATACAAACTTGGACTTATGGTCACACATCACCGCTCTTTTCTCGAGTACATCGATGAGATGTGCCTTCCTCTTCTTATAATGATCTAAGCGTAGTTCCACAAAATCTTCGAGAATCTCTTCGGGGCTCGTGTACTTGTGGATACCCTTGGTGGGGTGGAAGAGGTGCATGTTAGAGACACGGAAGGTCTTCCTCAATTTGAGATCCTTGAGGAGATCCTTACCGGTGTAGTCAATGATTTCGAAATGGACATCCTCTGTCGTCGAGTTATTGGTGTACCCCCCAATCAACTTCTTCTCCACGAGTGTATCGAGATACTCCTTATAGTCCTGCGTCCAGCGACCTGGTGGGAGTTCGGTCACGACGATGTTGCTTCCGGACCAGTTCCATACACCTTCCATCATCCACGTGTCCTCCTCCTTATGAACGACACCTTTGAAACCCCTGAACCATGGTCGCATGGGTACGATGTCCTCACCGGTCAAAATCCGTTTAATGTTCGCCTTGATGTCCTCGGGGTTAAATGGAGGCACATAGCAACTGAACCCTGTACCGATACCCTCTGTCCCATTGACGAGAACCATTGGTAGGGTGGGCATGTAGAAATCGGGTTCGATAGGGTGACCATCGTCATCCAAATAGTTGAGAATTGCATCATCCCTTGGGTCATAAATCTTTCGAGCATCCTTGGTTAACTTCGTGAAGATGTACCTCGTCTGGGATGCATCCTTACCACCCATCAATCTCGTACCAAACTGACCACATGGCTCTAGGAGGTTGATATTGTTCGACCCCACATAATCGTTCGCCAACTTCACAATCGTATCCGCCAGAGAAACCTCACCGTGATGGTAGGCACTCTTCTCAGCCACGTACGCCGCCAACTGGGCAACCTTCATTTCCTCCTTGAGATTCTTCTTGAAACATGAGTACATAACCTTCCTTTGTGAGGGTTTGAGACCGTCTGCCATGTGTGCGATGGAACGTTTCAGATCCGCGAGACTGAAGTTCACCAGATCCTTGTGTACAAAGTCGGAAATGGTTAATTGTTTCACACTTCCATAAGGAACCTCGAGTTGATCAGATTCCTTGGCTGTGTTCTCGAGAAGCCACGTCTTCCGTGCGTCAGCCTTCTTCTTATCGAATGCGAGGACGATCGAATCATCCGTCATCATATCCACATCAAACTTTACCGTGAGATCCTGAATCTTCTTGAAATACTCACGAGCTTCAGCGCTCGTGGAAGTACCGAGACCCTTGTAGTATTTGATTTTCCACCCAGCCTTACCATCACCATACCAGGTTCTGAATGCAGAGTCTGTATAGAACGACTTGGTATTAGCACCCTTGGTCGCCTTGATGATTGGGGTCACCATAGAAACCACAAAGTTGAGATCAAGGAGACTCGGCCAAAAATAATGGATCATGTTTAGGATGAGCCCCTTAATGTGAGACCCGTCGTTATCCGCGTCGGTCATGATCATCAGGCGTCCATAGCGAAGCTCTGAGACATCCTTGTACACCTTACCCTGTTGGAGACCCAAAATCTTCTTGAGATCGTTAAACTCCTGGTTCGATGTGAGTTGCGCTACAGAGACATCTCGGACATTCTTACACTTACCACGAAGTGGGAAGACACCATATTGGTCTCGACCCACGACAGATAGACCAGCGACTGCGAGGGTCTTTGCAGAGTCACCCTCTGTTACGATGAGGGTACACTTCCCAGAATGTTTGGTTCCTGCGTGGTTCGCATCATCCAACTTGGGAATACCGGTAATCTTAGATTTACGTGCACCATCAGATTTCTGGAGTTCCTTCATCTCTTTGAACTTTGAAAGTGCCATGAGTTCATCAGCGATTCCAGTCTTGAGAACATTCTTGATGAATCCCTTGGGTGGTTCGAATTTACTCCCGAAATCTTGAGACTTTGAGGTACACTCAGACTTAACCTGACTGGAAAAGTTAGGATTCTCGATGGTTGCTTTGACGAAGATATTGAACGCGTTCTTCACCTGTTGAGGTTTCAGTTTAATCTTCTTCGCCATCTCATCAATGATACCATTGGCGATGAACGCGGCGACGTGGTCTACATGGGAACCACCCTTCGTCGTACAGATACCGTTCACGAATGAAACCTGCTCCATACCATTCTCAGATGGACCCACACACACAGACCACCTGTCCCCCGTGTAAGATGAAACCTCGTTCACGCCTTCATGCATCTTGGTGTAGGCTTCAAAGTTTTGTTTGGGGAGAACATCTCCGTTGAACTTCACTTTACAGTTTTGGGTCGTACAGATGTTCGCATCCCAAACCCTCTTTTGGAAAATACTGTAAATGGTATCGTCCATCTTGGACATCCCAAACCTCTTCCACTCGGGTGTGAAAGTGATAGAGACGGATGATGTGGCACCCGAATGTTTTTTGATTTTTGGTGGGTCACAGACAGTCATATTCTTCGACCACTTTTGGGTATAGGTCTGGTTCGTCTCGTGGTCCTTGATGATCACAGAAAAGTCGGTAGAGTAGATGTTCGCCAACTTGGCACCATAGCCATTGCGACCCCCAACGATACGTTTTTGAGTGTCATCATAGTTGGTACTCGTGAGGAGGTGTCCAAAGACGAGTTCGGGGTTCCATAGACCTTCCTTCTCGTGCATGCGGACACTGATCCCACCGAGAGGTCCATTGTTCTCAATGGTCACTGAGCCCATATCCTTATCGATGGAGACGGAGATGGAACTGACCTGTTTGGGGTGGAGAGAGTTACGGTCGATGGCGTTGACCAGGATTTCATCAAAAATTTTCAAGAGGGCTGGAGAGTACTTGAGGTTCTTCTTGGAGAACTTTTCACCATTGAGGATCCAGTAGGGTTCCGTACCCAACTCAACTGGACCGACATAGGAGTCGGGTCTCTTGAGAATGTGTTCGATATGGGTGAGCTTTTGGACACTCTCCATACTTTCTTGATTTTATTACAAGTCAAAACTCTAACTTAGGTTAATTTAAAAACAAACATCCATACAAAATATATATGCTCACCCTCGCTTCTGTCAAGCCTCATGTGAACACTGCTCGCAGGTTTGAGAAGCGTTTCAACAAGGCGGTTGTCGGAACAGCTGTGAAGGTCATCGACAGAGTGTACAAAGACCGGGACTACGCTCGGTTCTATGTCCTCGAGACGGTCGCCCGTGTCCCATACTTTTCGTTCGTCTCCGTTCTACACCTCTACGAGACCCTCGATATCTGGAGGCGTGCTGATTACCTGGAGACACACTTTGCTCAAACCATGAATGAGTACCATCATCTCCTCATCATGGAAAATTTGGGTGGTGACGAGCGTTTCGTGGATCGATTCTTTGCACAGCATACGGCATTCGCGTACTACTGGTTGACATGCCTTCTGTACGTGGTGTCACCGAGGATGGCTTACAATCTCTCTGAACAGGTGGAGGAACATGCGTATCACACCTACGATGAATTCCTCAAACAGAACAAAGCGAGCCTCTCCCTCGAGAAACCACCAGCTGTGGCTGCCAACTACTACGACGATGTCGACAATCTGTATGATGTTTTTACCAGGGTTCGTGACGATGAAGGTGACCACGTGAAGACGATGCAGGATTGTCAGAATGACACTTTAAATGTTTGCTAACAATAAATGTCGAACAACAACGTACCACGCATTTTGTGGCGTGAGAAACTTGTCAGTAACATGCCAAACCGAAATTCAAACATTGGTGACAAATTCAACAACGGAGACAAAGTTATACTGTTTAAGGCTGGTAATGTAAATCAATATGTTACACCCAACCGTTTCAGGAGACTCGCCAATATGAACATGGGAGAGGCGTACAGAGCCCACGATAACAAATTTCTTTTCAAGAACCCGGTGGATCAGGTCTCTGGTGTCCGTCGACAGGATATTAAATTCGTCATTTTGAAGCAAAAACCTTCGAATAAAGTGAATCGATAATTTTCTCGAGATACGATAAGAAGTCATGTACGTGTACTTCATCATCGTCATATTCATTCTCATATTGATGATGCAAAATGGGTCTCGTGGTATGAAACAGTCGCTACAAAAACTGATTCGACAATCGGCGCGGTACGCGACAGCTGCCCAACAGGATGCGTCCCCAGTCATAGCGATACTTCACGCAAACTACGCAGTCGCATATCTCTACGCAGCGAAAGATATATCATCCGATTCACAGATTCATAACGCAACAGGGATCGATGTCAAGAAGTTTACCGAACATGTGACGAATGTACAAGATATGGTCACCAAAAAAACTGCCGAGAAATTTTCGGGCTTCTCTGGGCAGGTTGATATGTATTTGGCTGAAATTGGAGGAGAAGCCTAAGTGAAAGTACATTATGTAAAAAACCAACAATATACGAAAATGGAAGTCATCCGAGACTCTATGTGGGAACGTTGCCTCGCTGACGCGGCTAAGATGTACCGTCTCAGTGAGGCAAATGATGCATGCTACAATCTAGCGGATGCGACGTGGAAGATGAAAATGAGATACAAGCAGGCTGAACAGAAGAAGAATGAGCGGCAAATCATCGTGATCGATAAAGCACCCACCCTCATAAACGAGCAGCGAAAGAACACTAACATTTGTTCAGCTACGACTATGGCTGGTAAACGGTGTTCATTCAAAGCGGTGTGTGGGGACTTCTGTAAGAAACACAGGGTCGATAAGGGTGTGCTCGGTAAAAAGGTGGACATTAGCAAAATTAAAATAGACGACTAATGTAAAACGATGTTAGATCAAGAGAGTCTTAGACCTGTAATAATAGCGATGGCTTTATATATCGCGATAAGCACAATCATACCCCGCGTCGTTACCAAACCAAGTGGTATTGGATTCATCGATGATATCGTGATGTCCCTAATTTCTCAACGAGACTCGGTCATGAGTGGAACTATCCTTGTCGGTCTCATTGTCTTCGCTACCAATTACATTCAAGATGAATTCTTTTAGAACATTCTCTCTCCCCACTAATTGTTTCGTATGTTCGTGATCCATGTGACGGACACGATTATCGTACGCATGTCTCATGAACTCCAAGAGTTGGTCAAAGTTTGGCTTACCCCAAGTCATACCCTTTTTGAAGAGGAAATCATCCTGCTCCAACTCTTGAAGTCCACAATCAATCGTATACGGTGTTTTTATGTATTCGGGTGCACCACCGTAATTCGTGATGATCACCGGTTTATCTCGCATCGCTGCTTCAACGGCACCCATACCAACACCCTCGGAATGTGAAAAGCTCACATAGCAATCGCATCGGTGGTGAAGATCATCCATCTCATCATTAGATAACATCTTATTGATCACTTCGACCCGTGGAAATTGTATGTGTACGTCTTGATTACTCGTAGCTTTAATGACCAGGCGAGTATTAGGTTCATTCAGACGCACAAAGGCTTGAAGAATATCACGAAACTTTTTACGAGGATCCATGACATTTCCGATATGATAAAATGTATACGGTTTTTCCTTTGGTTGTGGGATATGGGCATGAATCACGTAGAACTCGTTATCAGGGAACTGTCGAGAGAGAACCTTTTTACAGAATTCACTAGGAACAGCGACCCTCTTAAACTCTTTCATGATCAGACCGTAATCTTCGTGAACGGTTTCAGTTTCACACACAGTCATACAGGACAGGTTCTTAACACGGGATTTCGCATACTTGATATATTCAATTTGATTAGGTGTTGGAATCACAAATATCAGTCCGGTATCACTTTCAGGTAATGGTTTACCTATCTCACAGTATCGACCATCAGGTAAAAATAGATT
>Ga0209137_1003434_pt1 | contig 13282 bp, 16 predicted proteins | sample SaaInl5LU_22_DNA_FD_184642 | JGI IMG/M metagenome (GOLD analysis project Ga0209137, IMG submission 184642) | Marine microbial communities from expanding oxygen minimum zones in the Saanich Inlet - ESP_105LU_22_DNA (SPAdes) (version 2) | ecosystem: Environmental > Aquatic > Marine > Intertidal... | reverse complement strand
CGCGAAAAATGAGCAAAAATATTTATTCAAACAAGTACACACAAAACGATTTTATAATGTAACAGGTAGTAACAAAGTACAGTTAGATTCGATTGGTATGGTGTCGAGTTGGATGTTCTTTTTTAGACGAAGTGACGCAAATTTGAGAAATGAGTGGTCAAATTATACGAATTGGCCTTATGATTACCCTCCGTCACCTGCTGTACCTGCTAGTAGTACGGGGACTTATGAAAACCCAAATCAATTATCGCCGTACAAGAATATTGGTCCTGGAACAAATCCAGATGGTACTTTAAGTGGTCTTGCTATATCGGGTGTGTACAATCCGCAAAACTTGAGAAGTATCTTAATTGGATTAGGTATATTGGTTGATGGTGAGTACCGAGAAAATATATTACCTGCTTACGTTTATAACTATGTGGAGAAATATGTGCGAACAGCTGGCAAGGCACCAGATGGTCTTTACTGTTACAATTTTACTCTTGATACGTCGCCATTCAATCTGCAACCTGCAGGTGCTATGAATATGAGTCGTTTTACGAATGTAGAGTTTGAGTTTACAACAATATCACCGCCATTTGATCCTTATGCACAGGTTCTTACAGTTTGTGATGAAAACTCAGGAGAGGTTATTGGTATAAATAAACCTACTTGGCGAATCTATGATTACAACTTTGACTTGTATGTTTTTGAAGAAAGGATTAATATGGTGACATTTGTTGGGGGTAATGCAGGTCTAGTATATGCCACTTAATGAGAAGATAGATAGATAGATAGATAGATAGATAGTTTCAAAATTATATTATTTATTAATGAATGTAATTATGAGTGATTATGAGTAATTATGACAAGTATGCGTTTGATGCTAATGGTCCATCATCTATATAATCACCCAGTATACTATATCTAGGAGGATAACTAGGCGTGAATTTTAGATTACCCTTTTTACTGTTTTTATTATATTTGGAGTCGTGCATCTCTCTGTCTTGATTGGATTGAGATGACCATGTATCACTACCAAAATTTGCCTGGGCAACCTTGCCAAATTTATTATTATTAATGATTGCAGATGTTGTACCAATATCACTTGTTAACTCAGAATATCTAGGTGCTTGACTTAATGTCAATTTTCCCGATTCATTATTTCCAGGCACTTCTTTGGTTTGATTATTTTTACGGGGTGGTTCGTCTGGGTCGCAACCAGGACAATCAATATCGGATGTACACTGATGACCTGTAATATAACAGCGTGAATTACCGCACATATTTTTACATGTATAAACAGAATTAATATGTAAATCAACGCGATGGGTATAGTTAGGGTTGTTAGTATCGTAACCTTCTTTGTTATATTCTTTATTTAGTACGTCAATAACATAATATACGACTATTAGTAATAAAAAAACAGAGATAATTAGGCGAATATTTATATTATTTTTACACGCATTAATAATTGAATTGAATTGTTTTACTCTCATATAATTATTTTATATTATATTATAATCGTAACAATATTATTATATTTAATAATAAAGTAAATTATATTTTATTATTTTATTAATTTATTATAAGTGATATGTCTAAATATGATGAGGAAAGAAAAAAAATTCAAAAATATCTAACTGAGGTTATAGGTAAGATTATATTGATATTATTATACTTTGTTGCGTCAACAGCTGTTCTTTATGGTTGTAAGGCGTCAGCATCAGGGACAATTCCTACAAATGGCGACTACTACCCATTCACAAATGATAAAGACGGCCCAAAACCAGTTAAAGGTGAAAAGGTTAGTAATATATTTACTACCATTTTCTTAGACGATAATCGTTCTGAAAAAATTAGTTTTACAGATTCCGAAACTAGAGAACAAAATAAAGGTGGTTGGTTGATTGATTTAGTAAGAAGTTTTGCTGAACTGAAACAAGATATGACATCTGGAAATGAAAATAAAGAGAATGTGGTATCTGGAAATGAAAATAATGAGAATATGACATCTGGAAATGAAAATAATGAGAATATGACATCTGGAAATGAAAAGAAAGATAATACGACATGCTTCAATAAATACATATGGAATGTTTTTGGGCGTTTACTTTCTTTTGATTATAAGATGCTAGTAGGGGTATTAAAATACATGAATAATTTGTGGGAATGGGTGATTGTGGCTGGTGGACCAATAATTATGATCTTTGTATTATTTGGGTTAGTTATTTTGAATTTAGGGTATTTTTCGTTTTTATGGTTTGCGAATATGGTGTTATTTTTCGAATATAATGATTGTCAAAAGTGTACGCCAAAAACCCCTGAAGAAGCCGCAGCAGAACTGTCAAAATCTCTAGTCAATGCGACACCTGCAGCAGAGGTATTTAATATGGCATCAAATAACGTACCGATTAATCTTAAAGACGGAGACAGTGGAGACAGTCAAAATAAAACACCAGATAAGGTAATGTGTGATGAACCTACCACATCGGGTAAGATAGCTAAATATGTTCTCCTAATAACATTCAAAGTAATAGTATCATCAGTGGTATTCTTCATGGGATTCTTCACAGGGGTAACTTGGTTTTTACAGATCTTTATAATTGTCTCTATATTCCTGAGTATTGTTACATTCGTCTCTAAAATAGACGTTAGTAATAATGGTAGTGGAGGGATAGACGGTTCCTTCAAGGTTGTTATGTGGAGATTATTCAGATTTTATAAAGTTATTATTACGCTTGTGATTGTTTATATGATGGTTAAAGTTGCGTGGAAAGACCTAAGTGGAACAGCTGCGAATGGTGCAATTATAGCAGCTATATTGATTGCATCATTTAGTTTGTTTTCTCTTTTTATACGAAGAGATATACCAAGTATGACACCAATCATAGAAAAACCAGTTGAAATAGTCATAACTCCAACTGATGACAGTAGTCAAACAAAGCAAACAGGAGGTGGTAATATGAAAGGTTGTAGCACAATTTATCGTACAAAAGATGTTAACCAATTAATCAAGAATATCAAGAAGGTGACTAAACAGTTGTATGTCATCTAACTAATAAGATTTATCTTTTTAACAATAATTAGTTAAAATATTTAAAAAGATAATTTATTTATATTATATATTCTATGGCAAGTACCAACATCGTAAAAGCATTCAATAACCATTTTACAGAATTTGTCGAAGACATTATCCGTGTTTTTCCTGATAACGTAGATGTGTTATCTGCTAAAAATGCTATAGCACAAATCAGAAAGGCGAATCCAAAATTAGTTCCTGAGATATGGAAAACGCTAATTGTAGGAAAATACATGTCAAAGATTGAGAATGGTGATTTTGATTACTTTATAAACAAGGATTATGCCGAAGATTTAGCAATAAATCCGCACAATAAAATTATTATTGAAGCTATTGATAGAATGAGAAAACCATTAAAGGATATGAACCCAGATGATAAGGGAATATCTATGAAGTATATTCAGAATTTATCAAAATTATCATTAATGTGTTAATTATTGTTTGATTTTTAATTATTGATTGATTTTTAATTATTGATTGATTTTTAATTATTGATTGATTTTTAATTATTGATTGATTGATTGTTTATAAATATATATTATAATTAGTTCGATTTAAACATATTAATTATAATAATGTTATAATTACCGATGTCAAATGATACACAAGTTCCCGAAGAATTCGCACGAGTATTGAAAGATTTTGTCCGTGACCTAAATAATACGTTTCCCGAATATACGCCATTAATAAGTAAGTGGTGGAAGTTTGAAAGTGAGTATGCATACATCGAAAACGAAGAAGAGCGCAAGGAGGCGTTTGAACAAGGAATTACTACTAGTACAAAAATTGCATTTGACTTTTGCAAGAAACGGCTAGCATCTAGGTTTATTGATATTTTATATCAGAACGAGGAAATATTTAAACCTGATTCTACTATTGATACTGAGTTTTTACCACATATTCATTTCAAAACACTATGGAGTTTTGACGTTAGCGATAAAACACGTGAAACCATGTGGAAATACTTGCAGTTGATTGTTTTTTCAATAATAGGTACATTAGAAAATAAGGAGGCATTCGGGGATACTACCAAATTGTTTGACCTGATTAACCAAGATGAATTTAAAACCAAACTAGAAGATACACTAAGTAAAATGCAAGAAATATTTGATTCTTCTAATAATACAAACGCAAATACAGACGCCGATGGTGATAAGAGTGCTGGTAGCAATACGTTTAACATGGAAGACATGCCTAACGCACAAGACATCCATGAACATATAACGGGAATGCTAGACGGAAAATTAGGCAACTTGGCGAAAGAGATTGCTGAGGAAACCGCGCAAAACATTAATTTGGATATGGAAAACACAGGTGATATGAAAGATGTTGTGAACAATCTAATTAAAAACCCAAGTAAGTTGATGGGGTTGGTTCAGAGTGTAGGAAGTAAATTAGATGGCAAGATGAAATCAGGAGAGATCAAAGAAAGTGAACTAATCAGCGAAGCTACGCAAATTATGAATAAGATGAAGAACATGCAAGGAATGTCAGAGGTTCAATCTATGTTAAGCAAAATGGGTATGCCTGATATGGGTGCGATGGGTGGATTAGGTGCTATGGGTGGATTAGGTGCTATGGGTGGATTAGGTGCTATGGGTGGATTGGGTGGTAATGCTAAGCTTAACACAGGAGCTATGGAAGCACAACTAGAACGAAAAATGAAATTAGCCAAACAGAAGGAAAGAATGAAGACTAAACTAGAAGCAAATAAAAAGGCCAAAGCAGATGAAATTGCAAGGCAAATAAGGGAAATGCAATCAATTACAGTTGAGCAACAAGAACAAAGCAAAAAAGAAATATTAGATATATTTAGTAATACTAACCAAGAGGTTAGTGAGTCATCTTCGACATCGGAGAACAAGCAGAATACACAGAATAAAACTAATAAACAGAATAAAAAGAAGAAGGGTGCAAAAAAATAAATAAACTAGAATAAAATAAACTAAATTAAAATAAACTAAATTAAAATAAACTAAATTAAAATAAATTAAACTAATTAAATTAAATTTATATAGATTTAATTTAAAATAATGTGATGTTAAATGATAATGCTAAGTAATAATATTAAGTATTATGCGTCTGACTTATTATTCAAACTATTTGAAATATTTTTGTTTTTATTTCCTGCTTTTCCACCAACATTTGCTTTAAGAATACTGGTTCTTACAATTTATGTAATCTCGCATATTTTAGGAGTTCAAACAGAATATAAAAAATACAAAGAAGTTACTTTGAACAACTTAAGATTACAAATGCACGAAACAATAAAAGAATATATACAAGAACCAAACAACGATAGTAAAGAAACACCAATAGAAAAAAAAGATATTTGAAATGGAATGAAACTTTTTAAAAAACTGGTTATATATATATAAATGATTCCATTTTGGTCAAATGATCCCTACATATTATTTAATAAAGATTATATATTTGATATATGGCCACAAGCTAAAATGACACAGGAAGAACGATTTAATGCAGTTACACGATTTATTATTTTAATCACAGTTCTAGGATATATTTTAACATCTTCAGTAAGATTATTAATCGTAGGACTTGTTACAATATTTGTCATCTACCTTTTTTTCAATTACAATACATCAAAATGCAAAAAAAAGGAAGGGTTCTCAAAGGGTGGGCAAATAAAGGTGATTGCCTCGAATCAAGACGGTAAAACAGGAGATTCTAACGGAACTTCAAATGGGACTACATCGAGTGGGTCAAATAATGGTATAGAATTAAATAAGGTGCTACAAAATAATTTTAAACCAGGTAACCGAAAAAATCCATTTAGTAATGTATTGCTAACACAAATTAACGATGAGCCAAAAAGATTAGCAGCACCACCTGCATTCAACCCTGATGTAGATACTAATATTACAAATGATGTGAAGAAATCGGTACAATTCATGAACCCTGATATAGAAAACACGAATAAACAATTATTCGGAAGTTTATGGGAGAATTTTAGATTAGACAACTCTAATCGTGTCTTTTATACTACTGCTAACACACGTGTTGCTAATGACCAAGGTGCCTACGGTAAATTCCTGTATGGTGATATGCCATCTGCAAAGGGAAGTAGCATAGAAGACAACATTCAAAGAGAGAAGAATAACTATCGTTATACATTTTATTAATTTTGATTTCTATATAATAGGTATTATACCAATATATCAATCTATCAATCTATACAGCAATCTATACAACAATATATACAACAACCTATACGACAATTTATATAACAATTTATAAAACTATTTAGTAAAATAAATTATTATATATTATATATAATAATGTCTCAAAATACATCTAGCTATACCTTTGATAAAATGTCACGCATAGGTTTAGATAACTGTAGCATATCTCAAGAAGAGTTACAGAACGTAAATTCTTGCAATTATTCCCTACAAAATTACTTTACGAATGATTCTACTATGAAAAAACCTATTAACTTTGCCACATCACAGCCAGGTGTTATGTATAACGGTGGACATAATAGTGCCAGCGGTGGATCTAATATTGATGAGTCATCCTACCTACAGATTGGAACTGTTCAAACAAATCCCAAATGCAGAATTGACTTATTTCAAAGACCATTCGCCACAGTACCATATTTAGGAAGAGGTGCGGTAAATCCTGTGATTGAATCACAAATTCAACAAGGTGAAGCCATCACCAATAAAAAAAGTATTACCAATACAACAGAGCAGAGTTATATTAAATACCATCATACCCCTTTATTGCCAGCGGTCAAAGACAAGGTAACTAATCCTGCAAATAGTGTCGAGGGTGTTGCGCATGAAGGATGGGTTCGCGGAGGTATTCCATCCCGTGAATTAACTAGAGATAGTGATTACTTCGACAAACATACCACCAAACAATATGTGTAAACGACTGCACTTAATTGCATTTAGTTAGTGATATAATTTGAATAAATTTCAATTTAAATACATATTTATGAATAAATAGATAGTATAAATATGTATAATAGTAATTATAGGTGTTGGTATAATAACGAAGATATAATGTTTTCGCGTGATGAGCTACAAAAATTATCACAAGATGACAAACTCGAGATCAAAGACGTGATATATAAAGAGGATTTTTTAAATATATTTGGGTTGAATACATTCGATGAAAAAGCTATTAACGAAGAAATGGAATTATTGTATGAAAGGGTTAAACATATAGAATCGTTGCACCCATTATTGGATACTTTAGCAAACAGAATGTTATCAGAGGATAGATTCGATGGATTTTATGTACTGTTTTCGTATGATTATTTATATTTATTTCACCAATTTTTGTGCGACATTATCAATAGTAATAATATAAATACTGGAATAATTAAGCAATTAACTGAAATGGTCAAAAATTAATATTTTTTATTATATATAGAATGGCTTCTACTAGAAATATTAATACACCTGGAGATTATTGCTTACAACAAAGGCAATATGAACATCATTCAAATTATACTTTGTATCCTAACTCACAGTACGGAGCAGCATATGACACTAGACTGGCTGGTAATGGATTAAATCCAGGACAGATACCCGATAACAAATTATCTAAGAATTCCACAGATATTGAATCTTTTTTGCTTGGAATTAATTCTACTAATTTGGTAAACCCTGCCGCACCCGTGAAACCTAAATTGAATGAATTACCTAGTTTTAATTTGTATAAAAAAGAGCCAGTTGTTATGCCTTATCCTCTTAAAATTGAAAAAAACCAACGACCTTTTCCTACACCGAATTAATTAAGTGTTCAACGGTGTCAAATATGTATAGTAGAGACAAATACCAAACAATTTAAACAACTTTTATTATAAAGTATTATGGAATCTGGACAAGTAGTATTGTCTGGAATGATGAGCGGACTTATACAAACAATAGTCGGGTTTCCATTAGACACACTTACTGTTTGGAAACAGAACAAGCGTAAATCAGATATTACGTTCGCGAATTTATACAAAGGGATAAAATATCCGCTAATACAAAATCCGATACTTTGTGGTAGTGGATTTTTTTGTAACGACTACTTTTCAAAGCTTACCAATAATTATGTAATATCATCATTTTATACAGGGATTATTAATAGCACAATACTGACACCATTCGACTATTATAAGATTAATCGACAGCAAAACTTACCTACTAATGTATTACAATCATTCAATAAAGTTCATATAGTATCTATGCGAGAAATACCTGCTAATATGCTTTATTTTAATACGTACAAAACACTTAGAGGGTATGATATACCAATAGAAATTTCTGGCGGATGTGCTGGTGTAGCATCGTGGTTATTTACATATCCTATAGACACGATAAAAACAAGAATACAGTCGGATCATACACTATCAATAAGAGACGCTTATCGAAAGGGGGCGTTATTTTCAGGATTATTATATTGTAATATTAGAGCGTTTATAGTAAACGCAATAGGGTTCAAAGTTTTCGAGACATTAAAAAATTATTAAATCATTAAAGTAATATATATTTAATTTAATGATTATATTTAATGATTATGATTTAGTTATAGTTTAGTTACAGTTTAGTTATAGTTTAGTTATAGTGTAATAATTATATATTTATACTATTGATTGTTATGAAAATAATATTCCTAATATTCGGGTACATGTTTTTTGAATATACATCCAGTACTTGTAATGTCTTTTATTGTTTTTACAACTTCACTTGAGTCCTGGTTTGAACAATCTGTCATCCAGATTTTTACAACGCAAAAATTTTTTTTAGGAGAAATTGTTATACCCGTTACACAATTCACGAATTCTTCTTTGCTACTAATAGTGTTTCCAACGACTGAATATGTTAACTCTTTCCATGTTTGATGTACATTACGATTCGACACTTTGTACGAAAAACAACCACCGTTTCTATTTCTAGTGTCCTCCCATGATGGTTTTATACCTTTTCGCATCATAAATAACATACAATTATCTATTAGAGAATCTGGTAAGTACTCTATAAGCGCAATTGTATATTCTAATGTATCAAATTCGGCTATATTAATATAACTATTCGGGGACCAATCTGTGTTGTGTGGTAGGTGTGCCCACAGCACCCAGGTATCTGACAACATGTGTTTTTCGGTGTTATTACATTTATCACTCTGCATGTCCATCACTGATACCATTATACTATTTATTAGTACTTTTGTTTATATTATTTTGTTATATTATTTCATAACCATCATCCAGTATTTTGACTGCTTTATCTGATGGGACTTTGACCGTATTTACATCTGCATCTATTATATTTATATTATAATTATCTAAACTATCTAAATCATCAATATTCAAATCACTATGCGTTTTCAATAAATACTTTACTACATCTTTATTTATTATATTGTTTGTCATGTAGTAGTTGTATTCTGAAGTAACAAGAGGCATATCTATCATTTTATCATTTACTTCAATCTCAAATAGAATGAACGTATAATTGGATAAATTTAATTCTAAATCTTTTTCGTTGTCATACGACTCCAACAACTTTTTATACGTAGGTTTACTATCATCATCTTTGTCTTTATAAGAAAATAGTATGAAATCGTATGTTTCAGACGATATGTCTAACTTTTTATTACCTTTTAAATCGGTATCGCTTAGTGTATTTACTATAGTTCCATCTTTGATAAAATGTAGCTTGGATGGATTACTTGATTCATCGTTTCTTTTGAATTTGCTTTTTATATTTTTGAAACTATCTATAAAATATCTACTGTATTTGTTAGTGGTAATTTTGTTTTTTAGTTTATTCATCTGTATTTGTCCATAGCTTAAAGTATAAATTCCAGAATATGCTAGTTTCATTAATTGTACCTTTAATGATTCTTTGTCGTATTTCAATATTTGTATTCTCTGTAAAAAAAAGAGAGTAAATATTACCAGGATAGGCCGATATACAAAAGATGGCGTCAGTTGCATGTTATTCATTATCAAGTAATTATATTTAAATTATATTTATTTATATTTCTATTATTTGTATTTCTATTTATTGAATTTGGCTTTACCGTTTATAAATTTGCCTACTTCATCTCCAATTTCGTCATCATTTACTTCATATATTATTCCATTATTTTCATCGTTTGTACAATATGTTTTGTTGTTTATTTCGATTTCGAATAATTCTTCTTCATCTTCTTCCTCCTCTTCCTCCTCTTCCTCCTCTTCCTCCTCTTCCTCTTGTTCTTCGGTTTCAGTTTCAACTTCTTCTTCTTGTTCTTCTTCCTCTTGTTCTTCTTCCTCTTGTTCTTCTTCTTCTTCTTCAGCTTCTACTTCTTCTTCTTGTTCTTCTTCCTCTTGTTCTTCTTCTTCTTCCTCTTCTTGTTCTTGTTCTTCTTCTTCCTCTTCTTCAGCTTCTGCTTCTTCTTCCTCTTCTTCCTCTTCCTCTTCTTGTTCTTGTTCTTCTTCTTCCTCTTCTTTAGCCTCGTCCTGTTCTTGTTCTTCTTCTTCAGCTTCCTCTTCAGCTTCTTCTTCTTCCTCTTCTGCTTCTTCCTCTTCAGCTTCAGCTTCAGCTTCAGCTTCTGCGTCTTCCTCTTCCTGTGTTGGAACAGTAACAGCATCCTCAACTCCACCTTCTTGGTTATCTTTTACGCTATTACATGATACACCACCATTCGTAAATGCATACTCACTATTGCATGCCAATCTACCATCATATTGAATGGTTTTGATTTCTTCTTCTGTACTACTATGTTTTTCATTAATTTCAAGTTTGATATTTTCGTCTGTTGTAGTACTACTACTACTATCATTTATACTACTAACGTCATCCTCACTTTTATCATTTTCTGTAGTTTTAATATACTTTTTTAGGTTATCGATTTCTATTTGCATGTTCACTATTTTGTACAACATAAACGATGATTCACAATTACTGTTACTGTTACTAGCTAATTGTTCTGTTGTGTCACAACCCTTGTCTTCCATATTACGATTATTGTTATAATTCATGTACTCTGCAAAAGAAGGTAAACTTGTAATATCATTTGCCAATCTATCTAACAATAAATATTTTTTATATTTTTCTTCATGTTGCTTTCTAACCTCTTCAGTTATAATTTCATTTATTTTAGGCAAAGCATTATCTATATTGAACTCGGATGTCATTAATACTAATTTATAATATCATTATTCGTTTAATATGATTTAAAAATTAATTTATTTAGAACATATGGAAGAAGACACTATAACTATAGTAGAAAACGATAAAATTCCTGAATTAGTAGGTATGGTAATGAGACAAACCGACTATACCAAAGAGGAATCTATAGAACAACTTAAATTGTATAACTACGATGTAGAAAAAGTAATTAAAAAGTATCTAGGTATAAGTGATCCAAAACCACAAGTTAATAAAGTGAATCTGAATCAAGAAATATACAAGCAAATGAGGTTCAAGCTAGATAATGCTATGCGTGACTATAACGAGCGAAAAGAAAATAATGAAACAAAATTAAAGTGATTGAGAGGTGATATTGTACGACGTTAACTTGGGAATATATTTCTACAGTTTATAAAAAAAATATTATTATATATATATATATAATGAGTAACTGTGATGACGAGACGAAGTATTATGCTTATGCTAAAATTGGTGATGATAAAGAATACCACCCAATAAACTACGAAAAAACAAAAAAACCAATACAAAATAAGGGTAGCCTATTACCCATGGTAATTAAAGGAACAAATCAGAATATGATGAAACCCGCACCTGTTATTGTAAATGGTAAGACTTATAAACCAGATCTTTTAAAAACTAATGAATCCAAATGTACAAAATCATCTTTCTTTGGAAAAAATAAGCGTGTTTTTGATTATATCGAGGATACGACTGGCGGAAGAAGACGAACTCGTAGAAGACATGGTAAAAGAAAACGTTCTACTAAACGTAAACACACATCTAAAAGAAAACGTTCTACTAAACGCAGAAAATCTTGTAAAAGAAGACGTTAAAAAAATTAAAGTGATTATGATATTTTTATCTGCAAATAAATAACATAATCAATAAATATACAATCAATAATCATTTACATGCTTTCATGCTAGTCCAAATGTTTTGTTCAATATATCAGTTTTGACTTCTTTTTTATGATGCTTCTTCAGGTTATAACTACTGCAAGGAATCGTTTTATTACTTATTATAAAGTCGTCGGTGTCTTCATGCAACTCTGGTAATAATCTGGTTAATGGTTTATCCACTACCAAGAATAATCTGTCGTTTTTCAATAAAGACCTATACTCCTGTATAGACAAGTTACCGTAAAATTTATCCAGCGTATATTCTGGGTTAGGTGCAGGTTTAATACTAGTTTTGTAGTCATATATTTTCGAATAAATGTAATTCAGCAAATAATATCTTTCGAATTTAGAAGATTTATCTATGTCTTCTTTCATTAAGTAAGCAGTAGCACACTCGGGACTGCAAAAACATCCGTAAACATGATAAGTACTTCTAATATGATACTTAGGTATAAAAATAGGCGGATTATCAAAATCATATGTGCACCAAAAACAAGCTGATTTTTTGTCGTCTATATTATTATTATGTAGATTTTTCTGCAACTCTTTTAGTTTAATGTTAATCGCCTTCATGGTTTTTTCTTTATTTTTGTATTCGTTTAGGTCATCGCTGTCAACACTTGTATCATCTATTCCTTGAACGGGGTCAATTTCCTTTGTCACATTAATAAAGACACTATTATTCAAAGCAGGCATTTTGTCATTTTGTTTATTGTTTACATAGGATAAATCCAGATTAGAACTATTTTGGAAGCTAAAAGAATCGATGTTGTCTTCCATGTGAGTATTCTCAGTCAAATCTTTCAAACAACATTTAAGATGCAGTATAATATTGCTAGGTTCATCTTCTACATTATTTGCTATTATTTTGTCTGGCGACACTATTTTACCACCTTTGGGTTTACGTCCGCGTTTTTTTGGTTTGGGAGTTCCGTCTTCGTTCAGTATATTTTCATTTATTGGCGCATTTGAAAGTGCTCCTGTATCAGGGTCTACCAGATCTTTATTTTTAGGTTTTCTACCTCTTTTTTTAGGTATTTTTACACTTTCGTTATCCATCTTATGTTTAAATTACCATTATTAATTTAAATTGTTTTATAATATATTAAAAGTGTTCGGGAACTAAGTAGCATAGTCATAGCCATAGTATCTATTGTAAT
>Ga0209137_1003429_pt1 | contig 13293 bp, 11 predicted proteins | sample SaaInl5LU_22_DNA_FD_184642 | JGI IMG/M metagenome (GOLD analysis project Ga0209137, IMG submission 184642) | Marine microbial communities from expanding oxygen minimum zones in the Saanich Inlet - ESP_105LU_22_DNA (SPAdes) (version 2) | ecosystem: Environmental > Aquatic > Marine > Intertidal... | reverse complement strand
GCGATTTGATGCCAGTGAACACCCCGTGGCGCTACAACTGGGTGGGTCCTCACCGGCCGACCTATCCGCCAGCGCCAAACTCGGCGCGGACTGGGGCTACGATGAGATCAATTTAAACTGTGGCTGCCCTTCTGATCGGGTTCAGAATGGCCGTTTCGGCGCCTGCTTGATGGCAGAACCTATTTTGGTCCGCGACTGTGTCGATGCCATGCGGCAAGCAGTCGATATTCCCATAACGGTCAAGCAGCGTATTGGCATTGACCATCAAGAAAGCTACGCGCTGTTGCGCGACTTTGTCGGTACCGTTGCCGACGGCGGTTGCGAGGTATTTATTGTGCACGCCCGCAAAGCTTGGCTGTCAGGCCTGTCGCCCAAAGAAAATCGTGAAATCCCTCCGCTGAATTACCCTTGGGTTTACCAGTTAAAACGCGATTTTCCTCAGCTGACCATTGTTTTAAATGGGGGCATTGAAGACCTAGCGCAAAGCGAGGCGCACCTGCAGCATGTTGATGGCGTGATGCTAGGGCGTGCGCCCTACCAAAACCCTTGGCTACTGAGCCAAGTCGACAGTCAATTATTTGGCGAGTCTGACCCATTCACCGCGCGCGAGGCGGTGATAGAGGGCTTGTCTGATTACATTGAACAGGCACTGCATGACGGCAGTCGCCTCAACCATATCAGCAGGCACCTATTGGGGCTCTATCAAGGTCAATTCGGAGGCCGGGTATTCAGGCGTCATTTGAGTGAAAACGCCCACAAAGATAATGCGGACTTCACCACTTTACGCAATGCGTTGGCTTTGACCCAGCGGACGACAGAGACAGTTACCCAGCGGACGAATCCAGCTGCCAGTTGAACAACTCACGGGCGTCAGGTTGGCTTTGCACGGGTAAAGCGCGAGACTTTTCGGGGTCAATCAATGCCGCCGGGTTCGTGCCGAACTGGCTTTGATAACGATGACAAAAATCTGCCACTGATTTGAAATGAAACGAACGAACAATCGCACGCTGATACCCATCGGCACCCACGTTGCCACGCCGCAACTCGTCAAAGCAGTGCACTAATCGGCGCGATTGTAGGTAGCGCTTCACACCACCCACGTCTTGCATCTGGCGGTAAAGCGTTGCCCTGGACATATGAAACCGGTCACACAACATTTCGACACCCATCTGCGGATGGCGAATATTCTCGTCAACAAAATCCTGAATCGCCAGCATTCTATCTCGCTCTATTGAATGCTCACTGTAGAAAACCGGTTGTGCAAGCTTATCGAACATCACCTCAATGGTTTTAATCAAGGTATGCACAACAAGTTCATCAGACTCATCCAATGCGACTTCTAACTGTTTCATAAGCGCTGATAAAGCGGCATTTATACCACCGCGCAGCGGCACCTCAAGCGCGCGGCAACGCTCTGACAGCAATGTATGCACGAGCATCGATGGGGCGTATAGGTAAATCGTGACAAATTCAAGGGGGGATGTCGCTACGATGCGAGCGGCAACGGTGGCATCGGCGATCAGTGCTTGACCTGGATTGAGCGTGACCGCGCCATTATCGCCATAATGAAAGACAGCTTCACCTGAACGCGCAAACGCCAGCGCTAATAAAGGTCCTGACTCGGGATTCTCCATCGCAGGGCGAACATAGTCAAAGGGACTGAGATGCGCAAAACACACAAAAGCATCAATCAGTCGAAACGCTTTAAAAGGGCCTAATAAGCGCCAATTTTCACCCACCAGAGAAAAAGCTTGCGCTGACGCACCATCGCGTGAGGTGCGAAGCCAGGCACTAAAGTGTTCATCGGCAGGAATTACCTCCGGATCAAGCTCAATTTTTTTTAAAATCATATGGCTCTCAATGGGCTGTTAGTCATGCGACGACCTGACTCACACTGTACATCAATGGTTTTGAAGCCAAAAGCCCTACTTCCGGGCCCCTGGCATGCGCGATGGGTCGACCTCACGGGCCACCATGGGCTCGCGCTCGAGCAATTTACCGGGATTGATATCAAACAGTTTACGATAACGGGCCGAAAAATCCCCATAGGCGCGAAAGCTATAATTGCGAACAATTTGGTTGCGCTCATCCTGATCGTCACAACCCACCAGAGCATCAAAACACTGGCTCAACCGACGAATCAAAATAAAGCGCTTTACTCCGCCGACATACTGTAACTGACGATATAGGGTTGCCCGCGACATGCCAAAATGCTTGCAAATGCGATTCACATCGAGGCCGGGCTCGCGCAATTGCTCGTCAACATACGCGGTGATAGATGCCATGAGGCCGGAATCTACCTTGCTCAGCGCCAACAACTGCCCGCGCGCTAACTGGTCAACCGCAGCGGCCAACGCTTGAAACAAAATCCGCGGCGCCAGCTCATCCGGCTCACCAATGACAACCCGTAGGTCCGCGATTAATCCCAGTAAAAGTTCCCGTATTCTCTGCGGTGTCTCGAGGCTTATTGCGGGACGACTGGTGTCAAAAATAGAGGACAGCAGTAAAACTGAGGGATCAAACCTGATGACGGCAAAGCGCGCGGCGCGCGGTGCCACGAGACGCAGCTCCATATCTGTTCTAGAAATACAAAGCTGCTGACTGTCGACCTTGACTAGACTACTTTGGCCATACTGCAGTAGCACCTCACCCTCGAGGACGATAAAAACAACGACCCGTGCGCTGTGGAATTCGGGGTCGAGCGCCGGACGACGATATTCATGTGCGTCTACGTGGGCATAGATAAACTCCGAGCGTCGATGCCGAAAATAATCGAATGGCCCGAGAAAAGACCAAGTGCTCTCAGACAGAGGGCGCCCCACGGCCGAACTGCCAATAATATTCAGCCAGGCAGCAAAATGTTGTGCCGTTGGTAAGTCGCTGGGCGTGAGTTTATGACGATCAATCAATAGGAAACCTTTAGCACCACTTAAGTAAGGCGCATAACGTCAGAACCGATAAAGTTTATCGACCTTTCAGAAAATACATCTTTCGTTACAATGAGAAACTGCACAGCAATCATGTTGTTATTATTGCAACGGGCTAATCTACCCACTTCTCGACTGATACGCGCAAATTTGCGTCATATTGAGATATATACGGGTGAAAAATGAGATCTTTGCGTTAACGTCGCCATTTCAGCCTCTAAGCTAGGTACCCGTAGCACCCTGCTCACTCAAAAGGCCCGTTATGAACAAACTAGATCAACTCCGAACCATGACCGAAGTTGTCGCCGATACCGGTGACATTGAAGCGATTGCGCGACTCAAACCGACCGACGCAACCACTAATCCATCGCTGCTGTTAAAAGCAGCCGCACTGCCCCGCTTTGCACAACAACTGCGTGGCGCGAAGGCGGCGGAGGCCGACATCGCGTCGGCCTGCGACCATTTTGCCGTGGCGGTCGGGAGAGAAATCCTCGACATCATTCCAGGACGTATCAGCACCGAGGTGGATGCCCGCTTATCTTTTGACACTCAGGCGACCGTTGCCAAAGCGCACAGTTTGATCAACCGCTATCAGCAGCACGGTATCGGTACCGATCGCGTGCTCATTAAAATCGCCGCCACCTGGGAAGGCATTCGCGCCGCAGAAATTCTCGAGCGAGAAGGAATTCAGTGTAATTTAACGCTGCTATTTGGCTTCGCCCAAGCCCAGGCATGTGCTGATGCAGGGGTCTACCTCATCTCTCCGTTTGTCGGTCGCATTCTCGACTGGTACGCCGCCAACACCGACCTGCAATTGCAATCAGCGGATGATGATCCCGGCGTTCAGTCAGTGACACAGATTTACCATCACTACAAGAATCATGGTTATCGAACCGTGGTGATGGGAGCGAGCTTTAGAAATGCGGGAGAAATCGAATCCCTCGCCGGCTGTGATCGGCTCACCATAAGCCCAGCCCTGCTCGATGCACTGAGCGCAGATGTGGGTGAACTGCCAAGACGACTGACCCCCAGCGAAGGCATTACTGCACAGCGCGAGGCACTGGCCGAGAGCGCATTTAGATACCAGTTGAATGATGATGCGATGGCCACCGAAAAACTGGCCGACGGTATTCGCCGGTTTGCCGAGGATCAAATCGCCTTAGAGCGGCTGATCGCTCAGGCCAACTAGTCACCCAGCGCGGCCGCTGCCCGATATGTTGGCAGCGGTTGCTCAGCTAATCGGTAAAGCAGCCGCCATGAGCGAGGCCGTTGCCGCCAGGGCCGTGAGCAAAATGTTTGATGCGTATTTAAAGCACCAAGACACAGGCGCTACCGCCCTCTACGCCCTGGGAAAAATAACCGCTTCAATGGGTTTCTAAGGTTTTTACCAGGTCTTGGAACGCCGTACGATTAGTTTCATTCAGCGTCATGAGTGTCTTATGTGCCGCGAGAACCTTTTCACGCACTTCACCCTCGCTGCTGTCGATGGCGGGAATGTCCAAGGTATCTGCAGAGCCACCGCAATCGTCAGTGCGCAGTTCAAACAACTGCTCAAACCCCATTGAGCGCAACAGCCGATTAATCCCCGGATCACAGCTAAAAACAGCCGGTTTAAAGTGAAATTGCGCTTGGGTTTTGAGTGCCAGCTGGGCAAGCATACCCAGCGTCGTACTGTCGATACCTGTGGCATCTGCCAAGTCTACCCAAACACTCACGAAGTTCGGATCTTTAAAAATCTTATCGAAGTAGTCGTCTAAGGCCGTACACATCGTCAGCCGCACATCGCCCTCGAGTTTTAAAACGTAGGCACCGTGATCACTGGCGGCACGAATACGACACGCACTCATGACAGGCCTCGGCTGATAAACAAACCGGCAATATCATCCGTGATATCGGTGCGCGAAAGGTCCTCTAGACCCAAACGGCGCGCCAACTCAATGGGCTTCGCTACCGGCCCAGTCAGGCTGGCGAGCAAGTGTTTTTCTTTCTCGATCAAGTTGATGTCGGCCATAGTTTCGAGCACGCCGTCAGAAAGAATGGACAAAATAAAGCGCTCCGGCAACACGATGGTGTGCTGCTCGTACCGAGGTTCGGGTAGCAGGCCGACCGGCGACCCCTCTCCCGGCAGGTAATAGGTTTCCGTATCTGTCACCATAATCGGCTGTGGCAAATGTCCGGCGACACTGTACTGCAGGGTCTGCTGCTGTAAATCTAATACGCCCACAACCATGGTTGCATATTTGTTGACGGCTAGCTCCAGTAGTTCGCTATTGGCCCGTTTGAGCATTTGTAACGGACTCACAATATCGTGGTCATCCTGCTTTAAATAGGCAGACCGTTTGCGTGCAAACAAATTCTTAAGCAATACCGTCGCAAAGGCCGAGGAACTGCCATGCCCCGACACATCAGCCAAAAAGAACACCACTTGATCGGCGCCAACGCGAAAATAATCGGTGAAATCACCACTCAAATAGAGGGATGGAAATATCTTGTGGCTAAACCAATAACCGCCGACTTTTAATGGGCCCGCAGGCAACATCGCGCGCTGTACCTGACGCCCCGCCTGCTGGTCCTGCTCCAAAATTCGCAGGGAGTGGCGCAGTTCCGCGTTCACTTGTTCAAGGTTTTCTTTGCTCGCTTTTAGCTCTCGTTGCAACTGGCGATGGTAGACACAGCGCTCAACTGAGCGCCGAAGCAGGCCGGGCTTTTCGGTCGGCTTCACAAAGAAATCTGCAGCACCCAAGCCCAAAGCGGTCGACATGCTGTCTAAGTCGCGCTCATCGCTGAAAGTGATCACCGGCACCTGCACGTCAAATGCACGCATGGCGCGCCGCACAGAGGCCCAAGAAACGTTCATTAAATCGACCGTACAAATAATACAGTCCCAGGGGCTTTGAGGACCGAGTGTCCCCTCTAGATCTTGGACTTCGTTTTGAACATCAATCGTAAAACCAACATCCGCAAGCGCAGCAAACAGTTCAGCGGCACGCTCCGGTCGGTCATCTACAATCAACACCCTGCCGTCAGTCATGGATCCAGCCAAATGCGTGTGCTTGATGAGGTCGCGTTAGAGGTCATCATCTTCCCAACCGTCGTCAAATTCAGAGAAGTTATCCACGGCTTGGCCGTCATTGACCAGCGCTTCCCTGCGCTGCAGAAAAGCATCGCGCACGAAAATATAACGGTCACCGGTGATTAGCTGCTCACTACCGAGCAAGCTGGCGCGCAAATCTATCAAATTGAGCGTTCTAAGGCCCCACTCGGCTTCATCTTGGCGAATTTGGCCTGTGGGTGACGCGTAGGCATCAAAAGCCACGCCCACAGTGCCCCGAGCAGTGCTGGGGCCCAGCAGTGGCAACATCACATAGGGGCCGCGTGGTGCGCCCCAGATCGCCAAGGTGTGTCCAAAATCGGTTTGATATTGCGGGATACCCATGTCAGTAGCCACATCAAACATCCCAAAGAAACCCAGCGTGGTGTTGATCACCACGCGACCCGTGTTGTCTAGGGCATATTCAAACCGGCCCTGCAGCAGCGCGTTAAGGACGGCGTTAACATCGAGGAAGTTATTGAAGAAATTGTTAACGCCCGCTTTAAAAAAGGTCGGCGTCACTGCGTCGTAACCCTGGGCGACTGGACGCAGCACATACCGGTCAGCACCGTCGTTAAATTCGAAAACCGCGCGATTGATCGGCTCTAAGGGGTCATCATCGGCCATCGCCGACAATGGCGTACCGAGCACAGCCACCGCTAACACGAGCGTTAAAGCGTATTTTTGGACAACTTGGCGAGCGTTCTTAGGCATAGGTACGGCGATATAACGTGGCTAATGATCAAGAGGGTACGTTACCAGAGCCGGCGGATTGCGGGTACGCCTTTTTCACCGCGAAAGTTCAAATAAACACGCTTTTGCGCAATTTTGTCACTATTTTGGCCAAGTTTTAGGCCGATTGAAGCGCCACTATTAGCCGTCAATCAACGGGGGTTTGCACTCAGCCACTGAGACACCTTCAGCCATTGCTGATCCAAGCGTTTCGCGGAGATCGGCACTTTGGTACCCAGCTGCTGGGAGAACAACGACACTCGAAATTCCTCGATCATCCAGCGGAACTGGCACGCATCCGGAGACAACAACACTATCCCCGGGTACCGCTCGCAGGCCGCCGCCAAATTGGCCAAATGCGTGTCGATCAGTGCCATGATTTGCTGGTCTTTCGCGTATTGCCCACTGAGCCGCTCTGCGCGGTGACGTATCGACTTCGCATAGCGAGGGTATTGGCTCAACCACTCTGCGGGACTGTTTTGGATGGCATTGGGGCCCAACAATCCGTGAAGTTGCGACTTAATATCTGCACGACTGTCTGGGTATTCGTTGGCGCGATAGCGATTCAACTGGGTATGCGCCTCCGCCAGCGTGACGAGTGTCGCAATTATTATGCGCTCAAGTTCGTTGGCGTCGGGAACCCACTGACCGCGCGCTTTTTCCAGCGCCGCGGTGAAATCCTGTTGCGAACGCGGCAAATCACTGTTTGCCAGCCCTTGAAACAACGCGGCGGCAATGATCTCTTGAACCAGTCGAGCGCGTTCTAGGCCGCAAGCGGCCAGAGCCAATGCGGCCTGATTGCTCGCTAGTAACTGCTTGCGCAGGTATTTAACAGTCTGTGCGCTCTGCTTCAGCGCGAGTGCGACAAACCCTTGCCGGTGCGCCAGCAATGCGTCTCCTGCGTAATCAAACAGGCGAATATCAATACTATCACTGTGCGTGCTCAAGGCTGGGTACGAGACCACCTCCATTCCAGCAGCCCGGGATCGCCATTGCACCGGCAGATCCCCGAAATCCCAGTTGCGAACATTCTCACGCTCGGGCGAGTTAGTTAGGGTTTTAACAACGTTCGATGTATCGCTCCGGAACTCATCGACCAGCGCCGCCATACTGCGTCCTTGCGCAAGCAACTTGCCGCGCTCATCGACCAGCCGAATATTCATACGATAAAAATCTTCGAGCTTCTCCAGATCCCAATCTGACGGCACGATAGACACGTTGCGCTGCGCTTTCAGCACTGCCGCTAAGGCTGCGCATAAATCCGTATCATCGGGACTGAGCGACTGCAGTGCACCATCGACCACGTCGGGCACGGGAACGAGTTGTTTGCGTAGGGGCTTTGGCAGACCCTTGAGCAGTGCAATACATTTATCGCGCAGTAAGCCCGGCACCAACCAGTCAAAGCGGTAGCGCGGTGCGCGGTTAAGCAGCGCCAACGGCACGGTAACCGACACGCCGTCGTTGTCTTTACCCGGTTCAAACTGGTACGACAACCGGTACTCGGTACCCGCACAGGTGAGGGTTGCTGGGAACTGCTCCGCCATTTCCGCGCCGGGATCTTTGGTCAAAATTTGATCGCGAGCCAACCTCAGCAGCGCGTCGTTGCCGCTCTGTTTGCGAAGCCATTGATCAAGTGCAACACCACTGACACAGTGCTCGGGAAGACGCTCGTCGTAAAATTGGAACAGCCGCTCTTCATCGACCAGTAAGTCTCGTCTTCTGGCGCGCGACTCGAGATCTTGGACGCTACGAATCAGCGCCAAATTAGCCTTTAAGAAAGCCGGTGGTGATTTGAAGTGCCCGGGGACCAAACCATCGCGAATCATCAGCTCGCGCGAGGTTTTAGGGTCGATCTCCCCAAAATGCACACGCTTACCGTCACTGATGACCAGCCCATACAAAGTGACACGTTCGACCGCCATTACCCGGCCACTGCGCAATTGCCAAGAGGGTTCGTAGTACTGTCGTTTGAGTAAATGTGGATTGATGTGCAACAACCACTCGGGCTCTATGGTGGCACACTGACGGGCAAATACTTGCGTGGTTTCGACAATCTCGGCGGCCATTAGCCATTTTGGTGGCTTGCGATATTGACCCGAGCCGGGAAACACCTGGATTTTGCGCTGCCGAGTTGCATTGAATACTCGGCCTTCATCTTGCTGTGCGACATTACCGAGCAGGCCCGCCAACAGCGCCTTGTGTACCGATTCGTAGTTCAACTCTTCGGGCAGATCAGCCTTAGGCTTCAACCCCAATTGGCGACAGGCAATGACGAGTTGACCGTGGACGTCACGCCATTCGCGCATGCGCATAAAGGACAAAAAGTCTTTTTTACACAGCTTGCGCAGCTGGCTCTGGGTTTGCGCCTGCCGCTCAGCTTCGTAGTAGCGCCAAATGTTAACCCAAACCAAAAAATCGGACTGCCCATGTTTAAACACCGCGTGTGCCTGATCAGCCTGTGCTTGCTTGTCGGCCGGGCGCTCACGGGGGTCCTGGACTGACATCGCGCTGACAATGACCAAGACTTCTGCCAGACAGTCCCGCTCCGAAGCGGCCAACAACATACGCGCCAACTTTGGGTCGATGGGTAGGCGCGCCATCTTGCGCCCCAACGCGGTCAATTTACCCCGTGCAGATACCGCACCGAGCTCTTCCAAAAGCCGATAACCGTCGCGAACCATTTTCGGCTCGGGCGGATCGACAAAAGGAAAATCGATCACTTTGCCCAGGCCAAGCTCGAGCATTTTCAAGATCACAGCGGCGAGATTCGTTCTTAAAATCTCTGGGTCGGTAAATTCTGGCCGGCCGGTGAAATCTTGCTCACTGTAAAGCCGAAAACAGACACCCGCAGCGACGCGACCACAGCGTCCCATACGCTGATTAGCGCTGGCTTGCGCAATCGGCTCTATCGGCAGGCGCTGCAAGCGCGTTCGATGGCTGTAGCGCGAGATTCGCGCCTCACCTGGGTCAATTACATAACGAATGCCCGGTACCGTGAGCGATGTTTCGGCGACGTTAGTGGCAATCACCACGCGCATCCCTCGCCCACTCGGATTGAATACTTTATCTTGTTCTGCTTTGCTCAAGCGCGCATACAGTGGCAACACCTGCACTCGGTCACGCCCTTTTAAGCCTTTAGCGAGCTCGCGAATTTCACGCTCACCGGGCAGAAACACCAGCACATCGCCGCGCGGGCCAAATTGCCCCGCCTCAATATCATCAATCAGACTGACGATCTGTTGTTGCACACCCTCGTCGCGGTCCTCGATATCGCCCAGGTAATGCACATCGACTGGATAGGTGCGGCCAGAAACCTCAATCACAGGGGCATTATCAAAGTGCTTTGAGAATCGTTCTACGTCGATCGTGGCTGAGGTAATAATGACTTTCAAATCGGGGCGACGCGGCAATAACTGCTTTAAATAGCCAAGAATAAAATCAATATTAAGGCTGCGTTCATGGGCCTCGTCGATGATCAGTGTGTCGTATTGCAGCAAGTCACGGTCGCGCTGCAATTCACTCAGGAGGATACCGTCGGTCATCAGCTTAATCGCGGTCGCATCGGAGACCGTGTCATTAAAGCGAATTTGATAGCCTACGAGCCCGCCCAAGGGGCTGTTGAGCTCTTCAGCGATACGCTGCGCCACGGTGCGCGCAGCGAGGCGGCGCGGCTGAGTGTGCCCGATTCTGGCCTCACGCCCGCGGCCGAGCTCTAAACAAATTTTGGGGATTTGCGTGGTCTTTCCCGAGCCAGTCTCTCCCGCGATCACCACCACCTGATGAGCGGCAATCGCCTTGGCAATCTCTGCTCTGCGCTCAGAGACCGGCAGCATCTCCGGATAGACAATAGTGCTGGGGATTGGGCGCAGAACTGCGCCCTGATTAGACTGACTCATAATAGACAACGGGCGGCCGAAGCCGCGTTATAAAATTAATCGGCGTGCATTTCAGCGTCTCGTAACTCGCGTCGCAGTATTTTGCCGACATTGGTTTTAGGGAGATCATCCCTAAAAGCCACTAATTTTGGGACTTTGTAAGCGGTAAGATGCTGGCGACAAAAATCGCGCACTTGGGCCTCGCTGAGTGTGGGGTCTTGGCGCACCACGAACATTTTAATAACTTCGCCAGAGGTGGGGTCGGGAATACCCACCGCCGCGCACTCAAGCACACCGGGGTGCTTACTCAATACATCTTCAAGCTCATTCGGGTAAACATTGAAGCCCGAGACGACGATCATATCTTTCTTGCGGTCGACAATACGTGTATAGCCGTCGGGCTGAATAACGGCTACGTCACCCGTTGCGAACCAACCGTCTTCAGACAACACCTCAGCCGTGGCTTCGGGTCGATGCCAATAACCCATCATCACCTGTGGACCGCGGATACACAGCTCACCCGCCTCATCAGTACCCAGCGCCCGACCCTCATCGTCGATGACTTTGAGCTCGGTCAAGGGCATGGGCAAGCCGATTGTCCCCAATTGATTACCGTTACCCGGATTAGTGGTGGCCACCGGTGAGGTTTCAGTGAGCCCGTAGCCCTCGAAAACCGCACAACCGGTGACGTCTTGCCAGCGCTTAGCCGCGGCCTCGGTCAGCGCCATACCGCCGGACAAAGTGACGCGCAAATTGGTGAAATCCAAGGCGCGAAAATCGGGGTCGTTACTGAGCGCGACAAACAGCGTATTCAGCCCGCAAAACAATGCAGGACGATACTCCGCCATCGCGTCCACCACCGAACTCAGATCACGGGGATTGGGCAAATAAACTGTATGCGCACCGATATGGACACCGTACATCGACGCGGTAAATGCGTAGATATGATAGACCGGCAAAGGCTGCATGAACGTATTTCCGGTACCCGCCATGGCGTGGGTCGAAAAAACCGCATCGCATTGCAGTACATTCGACACCAAATTGCCATGGGAGAGCATCGCCCCTTTCGCAAGCCCCGTGGTGCCACCGGTGTATTGCAGCATCGCGAGTGCATCTCTTTGCAGGGTGACGGGCTGATACTGATGTTTTCGGCCAGCTGCCAATATGCTGCGCAAGGTTTTCGCCCCAGGAATATGGAATTCGGGCACCATTTCGCACCCCAATTGATGAGCAGGCGCTTGGGTAAGCGGTGTAAATCCGCCAGTTCGGTGACAATGACCTGTTTGACGTTGGTCTTGGGTAACACCTTAGCCGCCGTCGCCGCGACATTGGCTTGCACCACCAATAGCTGGACATCGGCATCGGTAAATTGATGGGTAAGTTCGCGCTCGGTGTACAGCGGGTTGGTGTTTACAACCACCATGCCGGCGCGCAGCGTGCCCAAGCAAACGACCAAGTATTGAATCAGGTTCGGCATCTGAATGGCGACGCGATCACCCTGCTGCAGTCCGGATTCATGCTGCAACCAAGCGGCGAAATCCGCCGATAATTGATCGAGCTCACGATAGGTAAGCATCTGCTCCAAACTCGAACAGGCCGCCAAATCGGCATGCTTGATAAAAGCAGCTTCGAATAATTGGACAATAGTGTCGAACTGGTGGACATCAATATGGGTATTGATGCCCAGGGCTGACAATTTTTCGTTAAACAGGGCACTGAAATCGGTGGTCATGGCAGGTCATCTCTCCGCTTTTGGGTATGATGTTGGCTGGCAGCGATCGCGGTCAACAGCGATCGGTGGTCACCCTCGTTTTTATTCAGTGTTTTTTAGGAGTCGCAGTCATGACAGCACCGCAACAGATTACAAACCGTACCTTTGATGAGATCGCCATCGGCGATACGGCGACTTACAGTCGACTGGTCACCGACCGAGAAGTTCAGCTGTTTGCCGCCGTCTCGGGGGATTGTAATCCCGTACACCTAGACCCTGAGTATGCGGCCACCACACAGTTTGGCGAGTGTATCGCGCATGGTATGTTGACCGGTGCATTTATTTCCGCTGCACTGGCGATGGAATTACCGGGGCCCGGCGTTATCTATCTCGGGCAAAACATCCAATTTCGCGCGCCAGTCACGCTCGGTGACACCGTCACCGTGCACTTAGAAGTCGCCACGAAGCACCCATCCAAGCCCTGGCTGACCATTAACTGCAACGTCACCAACCAAAACGGCAAGACCGTCGCCAAAGGCGAAGCTTCGGTGATAGCGCCGACAGTCAAAGAAACCGTGACGGTGCTGCCGGCGCCATGCGTTCAGCTGGTTGAAGCGGCTGAGTCAGACTGAAACTGCGCCGCGTCAACATAAAGTAACTGTAGCGTCACAATAGGTTGCTGGGCGTCGGGCCGCACGCCCAGCATCAACACACTCGCTTTACCCTCGCTGACCGTAATACCGCCGGCGGCAAATACCCGATTGGTGTCGTTCTCGGGGTTGCCCGCTTCGTCGATGGGGTGCAACACCGCCACCGGCTTGCCGGCCCGCAACGGCTCACTCAACTGGCTAATCAACGACAAAACGCCATCGCGGAACATCGAGAAATTCAAATCGCCATCAAAAGCGGTGGCATCCAGGGTGAGATCCATACGCACCACACCACCATCTTCCATTT
>Ga0209137_1003427_pt1 | contig 13296 bp, 9 predicted proteins | sample SaaInl5LU_22_DNA_FD_184642 | JGI IMG/M metagenome (GOLD analysis project Ga0209137, IMG submission 184642) | Marine microbial communities from expanding oxygen minimum zones in the Saanich Inlet - ESP_105LU_22_DNA (SPAdes) (version 2) | ecosystem: Environmental > Aquatic > Marine > Intertidal... | reverse complement strand
CAGCAATTCATTTTGAGTCGCCACACCAGTTGCACAGTTATTGAGGTGACAGATTCGCAAATACTTACAACCCATGGCCACCATTGGCGCAGTTCCAAACCCGAAACTTTCGGCTCCCAAGATCGCAGCTTTCACCACGTCAAGACCCGTCTTCAAACCACCATCGGTTTGTAAACGGACCTTGTCGCGCAAATCATTCGCACGCAGCGCCTGATGCGCCTCTGCAAGACCAAGCTCCCAAGGCGATCCCGCATATTTAATCGAGGTCAATGGACTTGCTGCAGTACCCCCGTCATAACCAGAAATAGTGATCAAATCTGCATAGGCCTTTGCGACACCGGCAGCAATGGTGCCGACACCTGGCTCACTGACCAGTTTTACAGAGACCAATGCCTTTGGATTGACCTGTTTCAAATCGAAAATCAGCTGAGCCAAATCTTCAATCGAGTAAATATCATGATGTGGCGGCGGCGAAATGAGCGTCACTCCGGGAACCGAATGGCGAAGTCGCGCAATCAGTGCGTTCACCTTTCCACCTGGTAACTGACCGCCTTCTCCAGGCTTCGCTCCTTGAGCGACCTTGATCTGCAACACTTCCGCATTAACCAAATAATGCGGAGTCACCCCAAAGCGACCGGATGCGATCTGCTTGATCTTGGACGTGCGGCTCGTACCAAACCGATCAGGATCTTCACCACCCTCACCAGAATTCGACCGCGCACCCAACTCATTCATGGCCTGCGCCAAGGCCTCGTGCGCCTCTGGGCTCAACGCCCCAAGCGACATACCGGCAGAGTCAAAGCGTTTTAAGATGGACTCAATCGGTTCAACCTCGTCGACCGTAATGGTACGACCAGCATCTTTTTCCAACTTTAAGAGATCGCGCAGCGTTGCTACCGGACGATCGTTCACCAGCTTGGCGTATTTCTGATAAGTCGAGTAGGAGCCGGTTTGAACAGCTTGTTGCAAGGTCTGCACGACATCTGGGTTATAGGCGTGGTATTCACCACCATGCATATACTTCAGAAATCCGCCTTGAGGCACGGGCTTCCGAGTCGACCAGGCCAAGGACTGACGGATCTTTTGATCGTTTTCAAAATCAGAGAAATCTGCGCCTGCAATGCGGCTTTGAACACCTTTAAAGCATAAATCGACGATCTCATTTGACAGGCCCACGGCTTCAAATAATTGTGCGCCACGATAGCTCGCCACCGTCGAGATACCCATCTTCGAAAGGATTTTCAATAAGCCTTTGTTGATCCCTTTCCGGTAATTTCGATGCAACTCGAGTGGATCACCCACCAATTCATCAGAATCAACCAAGTCGTTGATCACTCGGTAGGACAAGTAAGGATAAACAGCAGTCGCACCAAACCCAAGCAGGACAGCAAATTGATGAGAATCACGCGCTTCAGCTGTGTCAACGATAATGTTGGCAGAACAACGGAGACCTTCGGCAATCAGGCGATGATGGACCGCACCTGTAGCCATGGTCGCCGACACAACCCACTGATGCTCAGCAACATGACGGTCGGACAGAATGAGGAGTGTTTTCCCAGAACGCGCAGCATCAACAGCTTGTTGGCACACTGATTCAACAGCAGCCTTCAGACCCATGGCTGGGTCAAAAGCGAGCTCGATCTGAATACGACCGTACTTTGGATGCTCCAATGCCTTCAGGCGATCCATTTTTGGCGCCGATAAAATCGGCGAATGCAAGATCACGCGTTCAGCATGATCAGCAGTCTCTTCAAAGGGATTGAGCTCCATGCCAAGACAGGTCTCAAGACTCATGACAATCGATTCACGCAGCGGATCGATCGGCGGATTGGTCACCTGAGCGAACTGTTGACGGAAATAATCAGCGACATGTCGTTGCTCGGTCGACAGCACAGCCATCGGCGTATCGTCACCCATCGACCCGACAGCTTCCTGTCCAGTCTCGGCCAATGGCTTAATCACTTGGTGACGTTCTTCACTGGTCAAATTAAACAGTTTCAAATAGGGAGCAAGACCTTTCTCTGACAGTTGTTTCAGATCTGAGAAAGGATCTTTCATATCCGCTTCAAAACGAATGGTCTGCTCACGCAACCATTGCTTGTATGGCTGCCGGACTTTCAATTGATGATCGATATCATCAGCCGACAGCATTTCGCCAGTTTCTGTGTCGATCGCCAGAATTTCTCCAGGCCCAACACGACCTTTCGCAATGACATCTTCAGGCTTGTAGTCCCAGGTACCGATCTCTGAGGCGAGCGTGAGATAACCATTTTTAGTTTTCACCCAACGCGCAGGGCGCAGCCCGTTTCGGTCGAGCAAACAACAGGCATAACGACCGTCTGTTAAGACGATACCCGCAGGACCATCCCAAGGCTCCATATGCATCGAGTTGTATTCGTAAAACGCACGTAGATCCGCATCCATGTCATCCACGTTCTGCCAAGCTGGTGGAACCAGCATACGAATGGCTCGGAACAAGTCCATGCCGCCTGCCACCATGACTTCAAGCATATTATCCAAGCTCGACGAATCCGATCCGGTCGAATTCACCAGGGGTAAAATTTGATCGATTTCCGGCAAACGAGCGGACGTGAAGAGATGACCCCGCGCATTGGCCCAGTTTCGATTCCCAGCAATGGTGTTGATTTCGCCGTTGTGCGCGAGTAGTCGGAACGGTTGAGCCAGCGGCCAACGTGGAAGTGTATTGGTGGAGAAACGCTGATGGAACACGCAAATCGCGGTTGCCATGAGCGGATCGTCCAGATCGGGATAAAAATGATGCAAATCCACAGGCATCATCAACCCTTTGTAAGACACCACCCGGCGCGACAGCGAGCACAGGTAATTCTCTGAATTTGAAGCCATGCGACGTTCAATCAGTCGTGACGCCATAAACAGTTCATTATCGAACTGCTCTTGATTCTGGCCCTGTGGCTCAACAAATACCTGCTTAAATACCGGCATGTTACCGCGTGCAATGGGACCTAGATTCGACGGATCGACCGGCACATCACGCCAGCCAATGACCGCTAACTGACGGCTGTTTAAGACCGCTTCAATTGCCGAAATGGCGTCTGCTTCAACCGACGGATCGGTGGACAAGAAGACCATTCCGACTGCAAATAAATCACCCAGTTCCACACCGCAGGTTTCTGATGCTGCGTTCCGCATAAATGCATCCGGCATCTGGAACAACAATCCACAGCCATCACCCGTCTTTCCATCTGCTGCGATTCCGCCGCGATGCGTCATCCGCGTCAATGCTTCGATCGACGTCATTAACAAATTATGACTGGCTTCACCATCACAATGAGCGATCAATCCAAATCCACAATTGTCGCGAAACTCACCAGGGGTATAGAGACCTTTGGTCATACATGTCTTCCTAAAATACACGGCCAAACAGGCCGCAACCTTAAATAATACGGGTCGTTAATCGCCCCGCCGAAATTTGACGACGAACGTTGCGAGCTGACTCTCAGCTCAAGCAGTTGTCTCGCGTCGATCGGATCCAACCGACTGAATCCATAAAGAAAAAGGCCGCGTAGTATATGACTCTCGATGGCGCGGAGCAAATGAAAGGTCCGCTTACGTAGACTACTGATTATTTGGCGTTAAGGGAATTGGTGTCGACGTTCGAGCGGGTGTTTTTTCGTCACCGAGTTGAACAAATATCAACACAGCGATCAAGACCGCAAGGGCAATGCCGAATCCAATCATCCAAGAAGAAGAGATTCGCACCATCGACACCTTAGCCTCACGCTCCGGAAGATCCGGAGCCGACGCAACTGAGTCCTCCCACTCACCGACTAAACGCAGCAGTTGCTTTGGCTGAGATCCATATCGCTGTAGCAAACTCGAGGGGATACTCGACCACTCGTGACCCGGGTAGAATTTTGACCCCGCTTGTTCCAGATCCTGTTGATCCCATGGCGGCAGCATCACCACACTGCAAAGCACAGCAATTGGCTGAAGTTCCTGCAATCTCGAAACAAGCTGGCTTTCCCCGACCAACAACACCGACCAACGGCGACCATAAGCTCCTGCGGTCAACTCATGAAATAACTGCAAAACATCATCGGGAAGACAATGCGCATCGTCGACGATGATTTCAGGAATACCCTGCTCGGAGCCTGTGGAATGCTTAGTTTGTAATCGCCCAAGCATCTGATGGATCGAACCCTCTGGTCTTAATCCCACCAAGCCCATCAGTCGAAGCACCGCATCTGTCCGATCAGAAATTAATTCGCCCTCGAGGCACAGTGGATTCGTTGGGGTTCGCAACACCAAGTCTTGGAGCACCACGGTCTTCCCTTGACCAGGTGCACCAACCAACACGACTAAACGTTTCGCCCAGCGAACGGCTGAGCGGATCCGCTCAATACACGCGTGCTGAGATCGAACTAATGACAGCACGCTGTCAGTACATCATCTAATAGCGCCATCGGCGCATGATCCTCGAGATAGGCGACCCCTAACGCGCGTAGCAACACAAGCCGAAGTCGACCGTCGACATTTTTTTTATCCACAGCCATATGCCGGAAGAAATCATCCGGCGTCATTCCTTTCGGGGGTTCCGTTGGCAAATTCGCACGCTGGCAGATGGACAGCACGCGCTGCACATCTGATTCCACCAACATTCCCATGGCACAAGATACGCGTGCGGCGAGCACCATCCCAGCACCCACTGCTTCTCCGTGAAGCCAGCCGCCATACCCTAAGTGCGCCTCGATCGCATGACCAAAGGTATGTCCTAAATTAAGAAGGGCTCGAACACCGCCTTCACGCTCATCTCGCGCCACAATCTTCGCTTTCATCTGGCAGGACTGCTCAATCGCTGTCGAAATCGCTTGGCTGTGTTTTGACATCAACGCATCAAGATGATCCTCAATCCACGTGAGAAACGCCTCGTCACCCAGTAACCCATATTTAATGACTTCGGCCATACCCGCTGACATTTCATTGGCCGGCAATGTTGCTAAAACGTCGGTATCGATCAACACAGCAACAGGCTGGTGAAACGCGCCGATCATATTTTTTCCAAAGCGATGGTTGACGCCAGTCTTCCCGCCAACCGATGAGTCAACTTGTGACAACAAAGTGGTGGGAATTTGAACGAAGTCGATGCCTCGTTGATAGGTCGCTGCAGCAAATCCAACCATATCGCCAACCACGCCCCCGCCAAGCGCAATCATGGTGGCATTCCTCGAAAAACGACGCTCGAGTGCTTCTGAAAAAATCAAATCCAAAGTATCAATCTGTTTGTGATTCTCGCCATCGGGAAGAATCACAGTTGCGACTTCAAAATCCGATAATTGAGCAAGCACCCGTTCTAAATACAGAGGAGCAATGCGATCATTGGTGACAACGAGTACCTGGCGACCACGGATCACCGATGCCAGCAAATCCGAGTTCAGAAGTCCGCGTCCAATGTGGATCGGATAGGCGCGCTCGCCTAGATCGACGTTCAGCGTTCTCATCGCTCTTCCCCATGAAGCTGTTCCATAATTTGATGCACCACAATAGACGGATTTGTTTTGCGAGTCTGTACCTGAATCGAAGCGCAAGATTGGTACAGCGGTTCTCGCTCAATAGCCATCGCGCGTAGCTTCGCCTTCGGATCAGCGACTTGCAGTAGCGGTCGATTTTTATCATTTTTCAGCCGATCAAATTGTGTTTTCAAATCCACCTGTAACCAAATCACCCGGTTGATATGCTTGGCCAGCAGCTCTCTGTTTTCCTGTCTTAAGATGACACCTGCACCGGTCGAAACCACAACATCACCTTGCCCAACAAGATCACTCAACACCCGCGCCTCACGATCACGAAACCCGGACTCACCTTCAACATCAAAGATCCAAGGGACATCCGCCCCGCAACGCGATTCAATCTCCTCATCTAAATCAAAAAATGGCACTCCAAGCCTATTGGCCAAGAGCCGACCCACAGTCGTCTTACCAGCGCCAGTTGGGCCGATCAGAATGAGCGGAAACGCAATATCGGACATGAAACCTCAGTTATAGGATGCGCGGAGTGATAAATATTAACAGTTCTGATTTAAAGGCTCGACGCTGAGTTGATTGAAACGCCTGACCCAGTATCGGAATCGAGGATAAACCGGGGATCCCGACCAGAATACTCTCCTCGCGCGATTCATAAATACCACCGAGAACCAGGGTTTCTTCCGGATCAACGGTCACACGCGTATTTAATTCGCGCGTCTCAATCGCAGGGCCCTGTGCCGTTATCAGTTGGCTGACTTGATCCTGCCGAATTTCAAGAATCATTTCGATTTTTCCATCGTCGCGCAAAATCGGTGTGACCTTTAATTCAAGGACCGCATCTTTAAATTCCGTTGACGACCGGCCCTCTTCGTCGACTGTGACAAAGGGTAGCTGTTGGCCCTGTCGAATCGTCGCTGCCCGTCGGTTAGTCGTCACAATACGGGGCTCAGAGATCACCTCGCCTACGCCTGATGACTCAAGCGCCTGCAGTTCTAGGGCTAGGAGTTTCGGATCGGAAACAAAAGCCAGCGACATCGCTGAACGGCCTGATTGATCCGCAAACCCCTGTGTTTGCCCCTGTATCCCGGAACGACCAGGCTCTGATGTAGCAAATGACCATCGAATACCCAAATCTCGTCGCTTATCGGTATCCTGAGACACGAGTTTGGCTTCGATAAGAATCTGCTTGACCGAAACGTCAAGCACTTCGACCAATTGTTTGATCGCTGATACCTCTGACAGATCACCTCGAACAATCAGGCGATTCGTTTCAGGATCAGCAATCACAGAGACTTCTGCTATTGTCGTTTGACTTGATGATTCCACCAGGTTCAGCACCTGTTCGGCTTCTCGATGCTTTAAGTCCATCACCAGGACACTTAAGCGTTCAGTCCGGTTCCGAAGTTCGAACCCGGTTGGTACGTCAATCGCCGTCAGACCCGCTGCAGCTGCGATCTTCTCAATCGCTTGCCGGTAATCATCAGCCGTTTGCTTGACCGTGATCGATGGATTGAATCCTTCTGGAATCGACACATTCAACCCCGAAGTTTCAGAAAAGAAGCTCACCGCTTCAGCCAAAGGCGTTTGCTCAAAGGCAAGCTGGATGGTTTCTGATGCACTGATCTTCGAACAGACAAGCCCTAGGAAAATTGCGATCAGAAGCTTGGTGTTACGCATGTCCGTCCTAATCCATTTTTTAAAATAAACTGTTCATCTCGATAACCCAGGAATCGCCAATCGGCATTGAGCCAGTCGCCTGTTGCGATCGACAGACGGTCTGAATCATTCATCACCACTTGAAATCGCTCCCCCAATTGAGCTCGCAACCTGAGATTCGGGCAGACAGAGAGTTCACCAAGACGATCACCCCAAGCGAGTTCTGACAACGACCCATCAACTGTGTGCAACCAAACTGCTTCCGAAGGCTCGAGTGACAAGCGAAGCTGCTGTTCGCCATCCATTGTTTGCAACGCAATGGTGTCTACTGCCAGTCCAGAGATACGCGAGAGCAGATCATAAATTGCACCTACATCGGACTGACCGGACATCGCTAAACTCACCACCCACTGATCAGACGTGACCTGAACATCGAGAATCTCACCCATGTCACTGAGATGCGCGACCAAGGCCATCAGGTCCAATGAGTGAGATGCTGCGTCGATCTCTTCGATCGCCTGAGATAATGCCAACCGTCGTTGATCTAACCGCTGGTGACGTGCCGTCTGCTCGATGACTTGGCGTTGGTCGATTAAACGGGCCACGTAACGATCGAAGAGTGGCTTCACGACGAAAACGCCCAGTACAGCTGCAACAATGAGAAACCAGGCAATCAGAACCACATTCGTGTGACGAGCAACCCACTGTTGAAAATTAGCCATCGCTGAAAACCAACTCAGCGATCACCGCATGTTCACCCGGCTGCACAAGACGAACATCAAACGGATTCTCTAAAGGCTGGGACGTCAGTTTTGCCAGATCACCGATCTGCAGCCGAACGACCGTGCTTTTTTTGGTATCGGTGACTGAGATGACCCGAAACGCATCAATCAATGACAATCGCTGAAGTCTCGACAAGCGCAGACTGAGATGTTCCTGATGTTCGAGCTGGCTTGTTTGGGCCTGCAAGCGTTGATCAACGGACAGTTGCATCTCGTTGAGCTGTTGGCTCATGGTCGTGTTTTGACGAACCAAGTCCGCAAGCTGCTCCGTCTGATCGGGCAAATCTTTGCTGAGTGAGAGCAACATGATTGATGCCGAGAGCGCAACCGAGACCAAACTCAATGTGAGAAAAAGACACCAGCGCGCGCACCAAATGAATCGCTTCCGTATCATCACCCCGCGCCAGTGGATTAGATTGAGCATGGCAGAGAACCATTCGCTATCTGCTGGATCGGGACAAATTGTAGCTCAGGCACCGAGCAGTCCAGTCGCGTAGCCCAAGCGTGCACTTGCTCCGCGTGCTGGTTTAAAGGCCAGTGGCCAACACGCCTGACGCTTTGGTCAACGACCAAACAAGCGGTCACCTGAGAATGGCTATGCCATGCAAAAACTCCATCAGCTTGTTGTGAACAGACCCAGTCCGTCTCCGGCGTCAAAGCATCCAGTTGTGGAAACTGAACACAGTCCGAAATGCATTGAAGGGCTCGAGAACGCAATGCGGCACGCATCTGAAAACGCTCACCTTGCTCAACACACTCGAACGAATCAAATCCAACACCACCTGCGTCCATGGTCACGAAATCCAAAGGAATCATGTCTCGCTGAATCCAAAACTCAGACACAATCATGTGTCTTGGCTGCAGCTTCTGTTGGAAAGCTTCAAATGACTGCTTTTGGCAATCTCCATCAGTTATCCAATAAAGCGCGTCGCACCCCATGTAGACTTGTTGTACTTGAGACGGGTTCGTGTGCATGACTCCCTCCAATTCCCGGAGAGCCAAGCAGGAAAATAAAGTCTGTCAAATCGATATTGGACTTTGATTTTAGGTACACTTCTGCCCAAGATTCGAAATGGAAGCATTGTGACAGGGCCAATACGTTTTCTGATCAGCCTCGGATTGACGCTAGCCATCTTAGGAACAGGCGTTGTGATTGGCGGATATCTGTATCTGAAGCCAGGCCTTCCGGATGTTGAATCTCTTCGAACCGTTCAACTGCAGACACCTCTACAGATTTTCAGCGCAGATGGACAACTAATTGCACAGTTTGGTGAGAAGCGGCGTGACCCCGTCAGTATTAACGAAGTCCCGCTTGACCTGGTGCGCGCCTTTCTCGCAGCTGAGGATGACAACTTCCGCGATCACGTTGGGATTGATCCCCTAGGCTTGGCTCGCGCAGCTTGGCAATTGGTTTCAAGCGGTCAGATTCAATCCGGTGGTTCCACCATCACCATGCAGGTTGCGAAAAATTATTTCTTGAGCCACGAGCGAACCTTTGCTCGGAAATTTAGAGAAATCCTGCTGGCACTCGAAATCGAGAAGTCGCTGACGAAAGACGAGATCCTTGAACTTTACTTCAATGTGATTTTTTTAGGACACCGAGCCTATGGTGTGAATGCGGCTTCGCAAATTTATTACGGAAAAACTCTCGACGAGTTAACCCTTGCGCAATCTGCAATGATCGCAGGTCTCCCGAAGGCTCCTTCAAAGTACAATCCGATTGCCAATCCGGAGCGCGCAAAGGAACGTCGCGATTGGATTTTAGGCCGAATGCTGAAACTGGGCTTTATCGAAGAGTACGACTTTAACTTGGCTCTTGAACAACCGGTCACGGCCTCGCTTCATGGCGTCCAACTGGATCTGACCGCTCCTTATGTTGCTGAAGAAGCGCGCCGCATCGCACTGGAAATCTTTGATGATCGTGCCTACACCGATGGTCTCCGTGTATTCACGACCATTCACGGCGAACAACAAAAATTTGCTCAAGATGCCGTCATCCGAGGACTGATGGAATACGATCGCCGCCATGGTTGGCGAGGCGTCGAACAAACACTGACCGGAACCACGCTATTTGACTGGAAACGCCAACTGGCAAGCGTCGATGCAATTGGCCCATTACAACCGGCAGTGGTTGTCTCAGTCACCGACAATTCCATCCGCGCGGTCACCTCGGACGAACAATCCATTGTGATTGAGAAACCAGGTTTTGAGTGGGCGCGAGAATATCGGAGTGTCAACAGCATCGGACCTCGTGTGAAAGATGCGCGCAGCTTGGTCGAGCCAGGTGATTTAATTCGGGTTCTTCAAGATGAAAAGCGCTGGTGGCTTGCGCAAAAACCAGAAGTTGAGTCGGGATTTGTTGCGCTCGATCCGAACACTGGGGCGATTCGGGCCATGATCGGTGGTTTTAACTATTTTGAGTCGAAATTTAACCGAGCCACTCAGGGTGGGCGACTGGTGGGGTCGGGAATTAAGCCTCTGATCTATACTGCAGCGCTTGAGTCCGGAATGACCCCAGCAACCTTAATCAACGATGCACCCGTCGTGTTTGACCAGACTGAAGGGGCGACTGACTGGCGCCCGCAGAACTCTGGCGGGACATTCCTCGGGCCTACTCGGCTCAGAACCGCCTTGTATCGGTCACGCAATCTCGTCTCTGTGCGCCTGGTTCGGGAACTGGGAGTGAATCGAATCATTGATATTGCAGAGCGATTTGGGGTGGATACCACCAAACTTCCCAGAGATTTATCTATTTCACTCGGCACTGCGTCTCTGACGCCCCTAGAAATGGCGGAGACTTATGCGATTTTTGCAAATGGTGGATTCCGGGTAAAAAATCACCTAATTGATCGCATCGAATCAGCCGATGGTGCCGTTTTATATCAGACGCGTCCGGTGAGCGTCTGTCAATCCGATTGTGATGGCCGTTCTGTGTCTGTGGACCTCGATTTCGATAACCGACTGCGTCCGGCAAAATCTGACTTTTTCGATTTGGACTACACCGACAGAATTGCACCTCGTGTTTTAGATGAGCGGATTCATTTCCTCATCAACGACATGCTCAAAGATGTTGTCCAGCAAGGCACAGCGAAAAAAGCCAAATCCTTGGGTCGCCAGGATTTAGCTGGTAAAACAGGGACCACCAACGATCAAGTCGACGCTTGGTTCAATGGCTACCAAAAGAATCTGGTTGCCTCAGTATGGGTGGGCTTTGACCAACCGAAAACACTGGGGCGAGCTGAATACGGTGGGCGAGCTGCATTACCGATCTGGATTGAATTCATGAAGCACGCGCTGGATCGCGTCCCCGAAGAGATCCCTCCCTTGCCAACGGGCGTCATTGCAACACGGATTGATCCAGAAACCGGCGCGAAAGCACGTGGCACGCAAAATAATTCCATGCGCGAATTCTTCTTATTGGAGAACCCGCCGAAGGATGCAGCCCCTGAAGCTGTGATCCCCTCAAACGACGGGCAAGCCATCCAAACACCTCAGCAATTGTTCTAAAACACGCGGGTGCGATTGGTCAGATCTTTGAGTGTTAAGGTCCACGGAAATTGCCTCCGGATCGATGCTGGCGATCGAGACACCCAACCTCGGACTTCGAGTCGCATCCCGACCTGCATCGATGAATCGGCCTTTGGGAGCATGACTCGTAACCGATCACTTAACACCAATGTTTTCGTATCAAGGATTTGAGTGATTTCACCAACTCGATGCTGGAATCCACCACGATTGAGTGCTTCTGCCCCCTCGGGCAACCGATTCAATGCCCAAACGCCCCGTTTTGCATCACGCGCCTGCCATTCCAGATCCAACAAGCAAGCAACCAAACGGTTTTCTGGAGGAATTGAAACCGTCAACGCAAGCCCTTCGGCAACTAAGACTTCTCCGAGATAAGATTCCCCCATCCATAGATTGCCAAGCAACCGTCCATAACGATCCCTCGACGCAGGCCAGGGAGTCACGAAGATCGTCTCACTCAACACCTCTTGAGCGCGCGATCGCGCCTTTTGCGCATATTGACGCTTCCAACCGGAATCTTTGAGCTCGAAGCTGTTAAAGCCCGTCAACCGAACGCTTGAACCATTGCTTAGCTTGACGGTATCGCCATCGATGACACGCTGCAGTTTCAATGGTGGAGAAAGAGTTTGAGGGGGCGGACAGGAGTCCGCGACGCTCGCCCCTGAATAGACAAAAGCCGCGATCAAAGCGGCTTTTGTAAAGAATTTACTTGGAAATTGTGCGGCCACCGAAGCGCTTATTGAAGCGATCGATTCGCCCACCGGTATCAACCACTTTCTGCTTACCCGTATAAAAAGGGTGACACTCTTGACAAACATCGACAGAAAAGTCTTCGCCTTTGGTTGACCGTGTATCATACGACGCACCACATGAGCATGTGACTTTAACGTCGGTGTATGCTGGATGAATATCCGCTCTCATTTGTTCTATCCTCTGTATAATCGATGCCGCTTCCCCAACCACCTTACGCGTTAGGCACGGCATCTAAGTTGGGCGGCGGAGTCTATCAAACACTAAGGTGTTCACGGAAGCCTATGTCACGCTTTTTTATCAAAGTTTTTGTTCCAGGGCCTTTTTTTGAGCCCCTGACCTACAGTTCTGACAAGCCGATCGAGGCCGGCTTGCGCGTCAAAGCGCCGCTCGGATCTCGCGAAATCATTGGGATCAGCGCCGGAGAAGCAATCGAACCCCAAGACTTGAGCACCATCAAATCGATCCTTGAAGTCCTCGATGATGCTCCTGTGATCAACCCTTCCCACCACGCATTGATTCGGTTTGCCTCCGATTACTATCTCGCTCCGCCTGGAGACCTTCTGTTGTCGAGCCTCCCGACATCGATTCGCAAGGGAAAGCCTCTTCCTCCTGCCAAAACAGAGCAGGGCCAGTCCCAACCACCTAACTACCCACTCACTGATGAGCAACAAAACGCGATCGATTGTGTGAATCAAGCATCAGACGACTTCCAGTGTTTTTTGCTTCAAGGCGTCACTGGTAGCGGGAAAACTCAGGTGTTTTCAGAATTGATTCGCAAAACCCTCGAGCGTGGGAAGCAAGTGCTGTTGCTGGTGCCTGAAATCGGACTGACAGGCCAAATGGTGACTCGAATCCAGCAACAACTGACCGGTACGCTCGCCGTCTCACATTCTGGACTTGCCGATGGCGCGCGGGCGAAAGCCTTTATTGCCGCATCTCAAGGCAAAGCTGATGTATTGATCGGCACACGCTCTGCATTATTGACACCAATGCCAAATCTGGGGCTCATTTTGGTAGATGAAGAGCACGATGGCGCCTACAAAAATCAGGAAGGATGCCGTTATTCGGCGCGCGAT
>Ga0209137_1003423_pt1 | contig 13301 bp, 16 predicted proteins | sample SaaInl5LU_22_DNA_FD_184642 | JGI IMG/M metagenome (GOLD analysis project Ga0209137, IMG submission 184642) | Marine microbial communities from expanding oxygen minimum zones in the Saanich Inlet - ESP_105LU_22_DNA (SPAdes) (version 2) | ecosystem: Environmental > Aquatic > Marine > Intertidal... | reverse complement strand
CAAGTTTTGGAGATTTTTCATCAGCGCCGTGTCGCGTGTGTATAGCTGGCCATCCAAAAATAGCATCAACTGTACCGTTTTTTGTATGTATGTTTACTCTTTTTGAAGGGGCAATTTGATGGTCACTTCCACCATTTCTTCTCAAGTAAATAAAACCGTCTTTGGTGATGTAATGAACAAACCATGAAATTTCATCGGCATGCGCTTCAATTACTACTTTGTATTTAGCCTCAGGATTAACAACCCCTACAACTGTCCCGTAGGTGTCAACAAAGTAATCATCAATGTATGGCTTAATGTATTCTAACCATAATTTTTGGCCTTCACTTTCAAAGCCTGTAGGAGAGGCATTATTGAGGTATTTCTCCAAAAATTTAATCGAATTTTTGTTAGTTAGAGTCTTTTTTGCCATTACAATTGGGTTTTGAATTTTGGTCTGCAAATCTAAGAAAATATAGTTAATTTGTGGAATGAATGACGTTAAAGTGATTTTAACTAATGATGGTAGTAAAACCTTACAGATGCCGAAACTTAATGAACAATACCATTCAGTTCATGGCGCAGTAAAGGAGGCCGAACATGTTTTTATAAAAAATGGCTTGAGAGAATGTAAACAAAACGCCCTCACTATTTTTGAAATGGGCTTTGGAACGGCTTTAAATGCATTCATAACATACTTAGAATCCAAAAAAACGGTACAACATATCCGCTACTATGCTATTGAAAAGCATCCTTTGCCACTTCATATCGTTGAATCTTTGGAGTATCCTAAGCATCTTTCCGCCACTGATGATGAAGAAATTTTTACGCTTTTTCATACTGCCGATTGGAATACATCATTTATGCTATCACCCACTTTTGAATTGCAAAAAATAAATGACACTATTCAAAATATGTCAATTGATGTAAAGGTTGATTTGGTGTATTACGATGCCTTTGGCCCTAGAGTACAACCAGAGTTATGGTCCGAGCAGATATTTGTTAAGCTAGCTAGCATGATGAAGCCTAACGCTATACTCGTTACCTATTGTGCAAAAGGGGAGGTGAAAAGAATTTTAAAGCGCTTAGGATTTGTCGTTGAAACTTTGCCCGGACCTCCAGGTAAAAGAGAAATGATAAGAGCAAAATGGGTTAAATAAACCTTAATCATTCTTTTTTGCACAAAAAAAATATTATTAGCAAATAAATTAATACATTTGCGCTCCTGATTTTTAATGAATAAAAAACAATAAATATGGCTAATCACAAGTCAGCAAAAAAGAGAATAAGACAAACTGCTAGAAAAAATGCTGCTAACAGTTATTACCACAAAACTGCAAGAAATGCGGTAAAGAATCTTAGGTCAGTAACTGACAAGAAAGAAGCGTTAAAGTTACTTCCTGCTCTTGAATCTATGCTTGATAAACTCACGAAAAGAAATATTATTCACAAAAACAAAGCGGCTAACTTGAAGTCTAAGTTGGCTAAGCATGTAAATAGTTTATAAGAAATAAATCATTTTCAATATACTCTGGCTTCTCAATTTTGAGGAGCCTTTTTTTTATATTGTAGCCATGAAACATGAAAAACTTAGTATAAAATCTTGGGCTGAAGACGACAAGCCTAGAGAGAAATTAGCGTTAAAAGGCTCAAAGACACTTAGTCTTGCAGAATTACTGGCCATATTGATAGGCTCAGGGAATAAGACTGAATCTGCTGTTGAACTTTCTAAGAAAATTATGAAAAGGTGTAACGATAACTTAAATACACTGTCCATGATGTCATTAAAAGATTTAATGCAGTTTAACGGCATTGGTCATGCAAAAGCAATAACAATAATTGCGGCGTTAGAATTAGCCAAAAGAAAAGCAAAAGAAAACCCAATAGAAAAGCCTGTCATTAAATCAAGTATTGATGCCTACAACCATATGCGTTATGATTTAGAAAATCTTGATCACGAACAATTTTGGATACTGCTTTTGAATAAAGGAAATAAAATTATTGAATCAATCAATATTAGTAAAGGAGGGGTTAGCGCTACTGTGGTAGACCCAAAACTAATATTCAGTTTTGCATTAGAGCAAAAAGCATCTGGAATAATTTTATTTCACAACCACCCTTCTGGTAATATATCCCCTAGTGAAAGTGATATTATTTTGACTGAAAAATTGAGAAAGGGAGCTAAATTGTTAGAAATTAACATTATTGATCATATTATTATTGGTCAAAACACGTATTTTAGCTTTGCAGACGAACAAAAGCTCTAGATGCTAATTTTTACACCTAAAATAACAAGTAGAACAGAATACACTTTTAATCTAATTTTTGATACCATTTGGGATTTAGACTATAAGCTCACTGATGATATTGAATATTTCAATGAGTATAGTGGCAATAAAATCAACTATTCGAGTAAAAAAATAGATACTGAGTTTTTTATTAAACGTTATGGGTTGTTAGAGGAAGAAGGAGTAAAGGATCAAGATATCAAATTTGGTCAATGGAATGACTTGCCAATTTTTTATCAAAATTCAGATGAACGAATTCCTTTTGATATTTTTTCAGCCACCTTTTTTCTTGTCTCACGTTATGAAGAGTATTTGCCGCACATCAAGGACCATTACAATCGCTTTACTGCCAAAGAAAGTATAGCTTACAAGCATAACTTTTTGGATAGACCGTTAGTAAATTTATGGCTGTTAGAATTTAAAAAGATATTGCAAAGTCATTTTTCTTCTATAACCTTTCCGCCTCAAAAATTTACTTATCAATCCACTATTGATGTAGATAATGCCTACTATTTTTTAGAAAAAGGTTTTGTAAGAACAACAGCCTCCTTTATCAAATCAATCCTTTTAATGGATAAGGAACTGATAAAAAAACGAAAAGACGTCCTGTTAGGAAAAGAGAAAGATCCATACGATACGTTTGAGTTTCAGCTGTCACTGAATAAGAAATATAATGTCGATGTTGTATATTTTATTTTACTCGCAGATTATGGCTTAAACGATAAGAACTGCTCGGTACATAGCCGTAAGTTTCAGTTACTAATCAAGCATTTGTCCGATCATGCTAAACTAGGCATACATCCTTCTTTTGCCTCGAACACGTCTTTTGAAACAATTGTTACAGAGAAAAATCGTTTGGAAAACATCATTAAAAAAGAGGTGGAATTATCGAGGCAGCATTTTTTGAAGTTAGACATTCCAAAGACTTACCGAAACCTTGTAGAATTATCAGTAAAAAACGATTTTACAATGGGTTATGCGTCTTTACCAGGATTCAGGGCAAGTATCTGTACCCCATTTTATTTTTATGACTTAGAGTTGGAGATGACAACCAATTTAAAAGTCCATCCTTTTGCGGTGATGGATGCTACATTTAATTACTATTTAAGAACTTCACCTGAGGAATCTTTAACCATAATTAAAAAGATTGTCGATGAGGTGAAGTTAGTTGAAGGAAATTTCGTTTCATTATGGCACAATGAAACTTGGAGTGACTACAAAGAATGGAAAGGGTGGAGTGGTCTCTATGAAAAAATGCTAGAATATATACACCATGATAACTTACAAACGTCATAAAGAAATTGACTTTAAAAAATGGGATAACTGCATTGAAAGTGCTATCAATAGAAATATCTATGCAACGACTTGGTACCTTGACTTAGTCTGTAAAAATTGGGACGCTTTAATACTTAATGACTACGAGGCTGTGATGCCCTTACCATGGAATAAAAAGTGGGGCGTCAAATACATTGCTCAACCCATGTTTTGTCAGCAGTTAGGGGTATTTCATCATTCTAAAAAATTGGATGTAGATGATTTTATAAAATCCATACCCAAGTCCTTTCTATATGTAAACATGAATCTAAATACTCTTAATGGAAAGTCTAAATTTTCAGTCAAAGAGAATACTAACTATGAACTTTTATTAAAAGACCACGATACTCTAAGAAAAGGCTATTCAAAAAGTCATTTGAAAAATTTAAGACGCGCAACTAGGCATGAGCTTGTAATAGCAAATCCATGTGATACGGCAGATGAATTCTCAAAAAGCAAACGAAATTTAGCATTAGATTTCATGACGTCTAAGCAGTTTGAATTAGAACATGACATTGTTCAAACTTCATTAGCTTTTTCAAAAGGTGAAATTTTTTCTGTTGAAGGTAATGATGGTATATGTTGTTCTGTTTTTGTGTTATGTGGAAGTAAAAGACTGTTTTTGCTGAGTTCATATTCTAATGAAGAGAGCAGAAAAAAGGGAGCTTATTTCTTTCTTTTAGATTATATATTTTCACTAGAAAGATTCAAGGGATACGTTTTTGATTTTGAAGGTTCAAATTTAGATGGAGTAGCACAAATTAACGATGGTTTTGGAGCAGAGCTCACGAAATACCATACCGTTAAGTTTAATTTTTTGAATAGATTTTTCAGATTTTAAACTAGAGTTTGACCATTGTGCTAGTATTTGATATGAAATCGGAATAAAGAAAGGACACAGATTTATCTTTTACTTCAACACTTGTAATACTAGTAGTTAGGATATCGGTATATTCTTTTTTTATTTCTGTTAGCTCATGGTTATTATCCCTTAATAATAGATGAAAGTTTATTGGGTTAACATCTTGATTCTTTTCTTCCCAATCTAGTAGTGAACTATGTCTTTTTTGATTTACAGTTTTGTTATACAAAGAGGTTGATGTCCAAAGATGCGTTGTTGTATTGTCGAAGGATTTAATTGTCAATTTTTCACCATCCCAATTAAACTCTTGAATATGAATTTGGGTTTTAAAATCTACTTGTAAAAGGATAAACGGTTCTATTTGTTTTAGAGGAATTTTTTCTAAAAAGTCCTTTGTATTTGAAAACTTAAAATTGTTAAGTAAAATTTGTCCTCTGCTGATCTTATTTAGTGGATTTATTTTTGTTAAAATTTTTCCATTTAATAAGCATAGAACTCGTTCTTTTGAAGAAGCAATCCATGTTCCACCAGATTGCTTATCCTTAGGGTAAATTAGATTTTCTCCTTTCTTTTTTCTCTTTTTAGGACTCGAGGTAGGTCGATTTTTATTTTCGTCTCTACTAGAGGTAAGGATAAAACCGTTTTTCTTAGGGATATAACTAACTGTACACATTATTTCTTATCGTTGAATACGCCATTCCAAAATCATCATTTATTAATTTTTCTTTACCAAGTTCAATTAAGGCAACTTTAATTAAGGCTTGATGGTGAATACTGTGGTCTAAACAAAAAAGTAATTCTCTCAAAGCATTACTGTTCATTTGATTAGACTGACTATCCTCAACAGTGTAATTGTATTCAAAAATAATAGCATTCTGATAATTCATCAATAAAGATAGCTTTTCAATTACTGTATTTATGGTTTCAATACAAGAAGTTATGTTTGATTCTAGTATAATGGAACGTTCTCGAGAATCAAAGTTTATACGATTTTCTTCAATACCTTTAAGATAGCATAAGTAAAATTCAATAATATGTCTGCAGTGCTGACCAATAGTTGAGTTATTCAAATGCTTAATTGGTATGACATAATCCTCGCTAGTGATTTTTTTTAAAAGCTCTAGCATAGAATTAAGGTTGTTCGTGCAAATTGTGTTTATCATAAGTTTAATGGCTGTAAAGTTGATATAAGGCTACTAATATTTCTTTAAAAGAGGCTGTTTTGACCCCTTTGAGTTCTTTGTTTTGTTTACTTATTTTGAACATTATATTCATGTGCCAAAATATGTCTCTATATGCGTTTTTTATCTTTGTTTTTGTGTCGTAGATATGTGATGGTTCAGAATTCACTCCATTTACTTCTAACACTATTAAGTCTTTGTTTAGTAAAGCGTCAATGCTTTTTGTTTTCAAGTCAATTCTGCCGTAATAAAAGTCTGGAATATGTGAGGCTACCCATGATATTACGTGTTCCAATTCTTTACTAATCAGATTGTTAGCGTTTATAAATTCAGTGCCTCGGTTATGATTTCCAATGGGTTCTAAAAGTATTTCCTCACCCTTTGGGACGACACAATTCCATTGTGATTTTAATTCTTTTTTAAGTTTACTTCTTTGGTCAATGGCTCTTATGTTTCTAGAAACAATTTTTTTTAATGTTGACTTTCCGTCGCCTACAGCACAAAGAAATTTCTTTTTTGTGATTGATGTTATTTTTTCTTCCTTTCCATCTGGGGTTTTAACAAAGAATATACCAAGCTCAAGAGGGTAGTCAATGTATTCTTGTAATAAAAATTCATCTCGAGATGCTCGGATTAAAAAATCAATAAGCTCGTTAAATGAATCCACCTTTTTTACTTCCTTGCCTCTTTGACCTTTATCAGGCTTTACTATTAAGGGGAATTGGAATTGTTGTTCAATAATTAAGTTTTGCAGTTTATGATTCTCAATGTTCTTATTAATCAGTATTGTTTTTGGTACTGTTTCCTTTGGTAAGAAACGTAAATAATCCATTTTTGAATACTCTAGTCCGCCGCTATATTTCATGCCGGGATTTACAGCCGTAAAGAATGTAATAGATCGGGCCTTTAAAGAAAGTAATAATCCATATAAGGCAACTGGTAAATAAAAAAGCCACGTTGGCCAAAATTCAAATTTGAATATCCTCTTGAGTTGTAGAATCACTAGTTTGTTTCTTGTTGGTTAAAAGTCGACTTTTAAGATTTGAGTAAATAAGAATAACACTTAGAATGATAACGATTATAGCCATACTAAATAGTCTTCCATTATCAGACTCTCCGTTCCATTCCACTACAATCCCTAAATCGGTTGTAAGGTGAGAAAATACTGCTCCGAGCATTAAACCTAAACTTACAAAAGTTGCGTAGATTGAAAATCTTGGGACAAATAATAGCAAAGCGCATATAAGTTCAAGACAACCTAAAAATATTCTTCCGTATGGCTCCATATCCAATGTCGTAAAAATATGGACTGCTTGAGGGTGAGCTGAAAATTTAAAAAATAGTGTTTGAATAAAAATTATCGCAATGATTAGCTTTAAGAAGAAGTTTATAGTTTTCATGCTATTAGTTTGTTATTTTTTTCCAATTTATTTTGGCTTTTTGTTCTAAATTTTTGGGGTCATTATTCCATTTGCTTTTGGTGTCATTAAAAAACGAATAGTAGAATAAATATAAATTCCCATCATTATCGATGAAGCTCTCAGGGTCAATTTTTACTTTCTCGCCAGTTGCTCCCATGGCGTATGCACACCAACCGCCAAAACTCGGCAAATACTTTGTCGGAGACTTTTTAAAGCTGTTGAGGTGTTTTTCTGAAGAAAAATAATAGTTAACATTTTCAAATGTAAACTTGTAATTTTTTTTCCCTTCAACGGCTTTATTTTCTTCGAAATATGAAACCAAATCATAACCATCAACAGCGATGTTGTTTGAATTTAAATTTAGATGAGAATTGGCATCTTGGGAATAAATGTCCTGAAAGAAGACACTTAAAAATAGTAGTAGAAAGTACTTTTTCATAATCAGCTTTTAAGTTTAACACGAAGTTATTGTTTTTATTTTATTAAAATATACTTTTGAGCAAGATTTTTTTGATGACAAATAAAGAAAACAATGTTTTATACCGCTATTAGTAATAAATTTCTGAATTTTGCGTTACCTTTATCTGATTAAAGCTGTATAATGCATATTCTAGAAGTAATATCTGTTTTCTTAGTAAGTTTTGTAAAGTTTTTTTTGGCTATACCATTAGCCATTACATTTGATTTTACATTTTGGGAAACTTTCCTTATTACGTGCATTGGAGGTATATTAGGCGTTTTATTCTTTGCTCAATTCAGACGTGTAATTCTGACGTTGTATTACAGCTATTATCCTAACAAAGCTAAGGCTCCTAAAAAACAAAACTTCAAGAATGTTTTGGCAATAAAGACTGCCAAGAAATACGGTTTGTTTGGCATTGCTTTTTTAACTCCAATAGTATTTTCAATTCCTTTAGGAACGTTCTTAGCGCTTCACTTTTTTCCAAACAAGAAGAAAACCTTACCGATTCTTATTGCTTCTGTTCTTGGATGGTCTTTTGTTTTAACTTTAGCATGGAATATTAATGTATAAGCATATATTTTTTGATTTAGACCGAACGCTGTGGGATTTTGAAAAAAATTCACATGAGGTCCTTAACGATTTATATTTCAAATACAATTTACTCTCAAGAGGTATTGTTAGTGTTGAAGACTTTATTACACGATATAAAATTAATAATGAAAAACTTTGGGATTTATATCGCCAAAATAAGATAGAAAAAGAAAAATTAAGGGATGAGAGGTTTAGAGTTACACTTGAAGAATATAATATTCATGATGATAAACTAGCTTCTCAAATTGGTCTGGATTACATTGAGCAGTGCCCTTTAAAAACAAACCTTTTCCCATTTGTGCATTCCACTTTGTCTTTTTTGAAAGATAGGTATGAGCTGCACATTATTACAAATGGTTTTGAGGAAGTCCAATTCAAAAAGTTGAAAAACAATAATCTTCTAGACTATTTCAATCAGGTAATTACCTCTGAACAAGTTGGTTACAAGAAGCCAAGCAAAGAGATATTTAATTATTCAATGAAAAAGATTTTTGCCAGGCCTTCTGACTGTCTAATGGTTGGAGATGATTTAGTTGCTGATATACATGGTTCTAGAGAATTCGGTATGGATCAGATTTATTTTAATCCCTATTCTGTCCCACATTCTGATACCAATATTACTCACGAAATTAAATGCCTCAGTGAGATAGAGCAGTTACTATAAACCCCATTTTTTTTAAATCTTCCCAAAACGTAGGATAAGATTTACTTACGACCTCTACATCATTAATTTTAACATCGAATAATATTCCAAAAGGTGCTAAACACATCGCCATACGGTGGTCGTTGTGCGTTTCAAGATTTTGTTTTGGAGCCGCTATTTTTGAGTTTTGAAGTTTAATTTCTGAATCGGTATATTCTGATTTTTGATTTAATTTTTCCAACTCTTTTTTTAAGGCTGCAAGTCGGTGACTTTCTTTGTATTTTAAATTTTGAAGACCACTAATTGTCGCATTTCTAGATAGTCCAACAAGAGAACAACAGTAGGCTTGCGCCAAGTCAGGGTAATTTACTAAACTTAAATCCAACGACTTCGAAATTTCGCTATTTTTACGTTTTGAAACATACAGGGAAGAATTTTGAAATTTACTTTCTATTCCTAACAACTTAAAAATTTCTAAGAGCTTATAATCGCCTTGCCAACTTTCTTCAAACAATCCATTTATTTTCAATTTACCTTCTTCGGACAATACTAAAATTTCAAGAAGAAAAGCTAATGCACTCCAATCGCCTTCTATTTGAATGTCTTTAGCTACATAAGATTGCTTTTTTACGCAAATTGTATTACCATCCCACTGGCTATCAACTCCATAGTATGTCATCATTTTTAACGTCATAGAAATATAAGGCTTTGATAACACATTGCCTAACAATGTGATTTCTAATCCTTTTTTGAGTGAGGGTGCAATTAATAACAGGGCAGAAACAAATTGACTACTTATACTGGCATCGATAGATACTTTTCCACCTTCAATTGTTTTGCCAGCAATTTTTAAGGGTGGGTAGCCTTCTTTTTCAAGATATTCAATATCGGCTCCTAAAGCTGTTAAGGCATTCACCAAATCTTTAATTGGACGTTCTTTCATTCGCTCACTTCCACTAAGTATGAATTCACCACTTTTGGTAGATAAAAGCGACGTAAGAAAACGAAAAGCTGTTCCACTATCTCCAACATTAATAGTGCTCGATTGACTGTGTAAAGCCTTAGAAAGTAGTTGCGTATCTTTTGAAGAAGATAAATCTTCAATGGTAAAAGATTCAGAGCAAAGCGCCTTAATTATTAAAGCTCTGTTGCTTAAACTTTTTGATTTAGGTAAGTTTATTTCAGCGTCTATTTTTTTTGTTTTATGTGAAATGTGGTAGTTCATTACTTAAAACAGCGCTTTTATTTTAGGAACATCAATAGTGCAATCGTAACTGCATTTTCCGATTTCTGAAATTAGAGAAAACTTCAATTCTTTGTTTTTATTTTTTTTATCATTTTTCAAAAAGGGTAATATATCCTCGAAATCTGGAAGCTCTATCAAATCGAATGTTGATTTTAAAAAGTTACTTATTTCTATTTTCTCCTCTTTTGTAGCATTTGACAATTGGCTTTCTAATAGCATTCCTGTTGCTACAGCTTGACCATGTAAAGCCACTTTACCTATTGATAAACAATAACTTTCAATGGCATGACCAATGCTGTGACCAAAATTGAGTATTTTTCTATATCCATTTTCATGTGGATCATTGCTGACAATTTCATTTTTGATGGTTACGCTTTTTGTAATAATATCCTCCCAATTTAATTTTTCAACGTCAGTTGAATGAAGGCTTTTCCACATTTTAGCATCGTAAATTAATGCATGTTTTACAACTTCTGCATAGCCCGAATACAACTGTTCTTTGCTCAAGGTTTTAAGGAACGAAGGGTAAATAAAAACACCTTGAGGATTTCTAAATAGACCAATTTGATTTTTTAAGTTAGAGTAATCAACCCCCAATTTCCCACCAACAGAGGCATCCACCATGGCTAATAATGTAGTGGGAACTTGAATGAAGTTTATTCCTCTTTTGTAGCACGATGCGGCAAAACCTCCCATATCGCCAATGACTCCACCTCCAAGATTTATAAGAATGGATTTTCTGTCAAATTTTGCTTCTGTAAGTGCATCCCAAATTAATTGACAACTTGTGATGGTTTTATTTTCCTCACCAGATTTTGTTTCAATAATAAGTGGAGATTGTATGTTGCTTTCTTCAAGAAAGGTGTTCAAGCAGTAGCTTTTGGTATGCTCATCAACAACAATAGCAACCGACGAATATTCAGAAAGATCAATGCTTTTTAAGCTATCATTTCCGATATACACAGAGTATGTTTGACAGTTGACTACTTTCATTCGGTTATACTTCTAATGGGTTTTCCAGTACAACCATTTGGAAATGAAATGCCTAGTAATGTACTCACAGTAGGCGCAATATCACAGATAGAAACATACTCGTCAGAAAGCCCTTGTTTTATGCCTTTGCCCCAAAATAATAGTGGAACGTGTGTGTCGTAGCTAAAGCACGAGCCATGGGTAGTTCCTGTTGGCGAACTCCATTCTATCCATCCAGAGTTTAATGCGATAACGACATCACCTGAACGCTTTTGATTAAAGCCTTTTTGTATTAATGAATGAAAACTGTTTTGGTATTCATTGTGGTGCAATTGGTGCGCTGTAAAAACATTTTGGACACCTTCTGTTTTAATAAGATAGTCGGCTGCTACTTGTTGAACTTCCTGATGATTTAGCTTTTGATCATCTATTAAATTACGATTTAGAAAAAACTGCTGATTAGAATATTTCAGTACCCAGTTGTTTTCGCCAAAACGTTTAGAAAGATGAGAATTCAATTCTGTAGTAAGGTTAGAAGCATCAAAATATCCAGCTGGAATTTTCCTTTTCTTAAGCTCGTTTGGAACACTTACAACGCCATGGTCAGAAGTCAGAAACACAAGAGCATTTTCTTTTCCTACAGTAGAGTTGATGTGTTTGAGGATTTCTGCAATTTCTTTGTCTAGTTTGATGTATGTGTCTACAAGTTCTTGTGCATGAGGTCCAAACTGATGCCCAATGTAATCGGTTGAAGAAAAACTAATAGTAAGAACATCTGTAATTTTATCGTCACCCATTTTTTCAGACTTCATCAATGCTATGGCTAAATCTTTCAAATAGGTGTTGCCTTGGGGTGTGCTTTTTACAGAGGAAGGTCCTCTGCTTGATAGTAAACTATCCATTGGATACCCAAAACCTTTTCCTTTCCATGCGCCTTTAAAGTAACTACTAGCGGGCTTATCTTGTTGAAATTCTACTAACCATTCAGGCAATTGTTCGTAATAATATGAACTAGAAATCCATTCGCCACTTTTACCCATCCAAAAAGCACCGTTAGCGGTATGCCCAGCGGGTAAAATTGCTCCTCTGTCTTTGATGGATATTCCAAATACTTTGGAGTTTGGACTAAACAGCTTTAGCTCATCAGAAAAGGTGGTAGTGAGCATACGGTGAGGAGACATTTTTCCTGCGCTCGCTTCTACGTCTTTATGATTATCACAATCACACACTGTTGTTGTGTTGCCGTCACCTGCGCAATAGACTGAACTTCCATCGGATTTATTATACCAATTATTGCCTATAATCCCATGTACAGATGGCGTTGTGCCAGTAAAGATACTTGCATGGCCTGGCCCTGTGTAAGTAGGGGTGTAATTGTAGTGGGTATTGCGTAAAAAATACCCTTCATTGACAAGTTTCTTAAATCCATCATCTTGAAACTGATTCCAAAAACGATAGATGTAATCGTAACGCATTTGGTCAACCACAATGCCGACCACTAGTTTAGGTTTTTCTTGTGCTTGAGCGATTCCGCTACACAGTATTAAAGCAATGATTATTATTTTCTTCACTTTTTTAATTTTAGATTTAATTGATATGCAAAAATAGAAAGAATGACAGCAACAATAACATCTGAAAGTGGTGGCACCGATTCCCAGATATAATTCCAGCAAATGACCAAAACGAGCCAAACAAACCAAACTAGATTAAATTGCTTCATTTTCTTGTTAAATAGGTATATAACTTAACAGTTATCAAAGCTACAAAAGTTCCCCATAGCATTCCGCCAACAATGTCAAAAGGGTAGTGCACCCCCACATAAACTCTGCTGTAAGAAACTAAAACTGCCCATAAAAAGAGAAAAAGAAATAGTATTTTCTTCTCTAGTATTTTCCCTATAAAAATGGCTAATCCAAAAACATTTGAAGCGTGCGAGGAAACAAATCCAAATTGCCCGCCACAGCCTTCAGTAACTAAGCGAATGTTTTCTAAGGCATAGCACGGACGTAATCTTTGAAAAGTATTTTTGAATAAATGGACGCTTCCTAAATCACAACAAGCAATTACGATGCCAATTGTGGCTAAAACCCAGAGGCTTTCTTTGCCCTTTTCCTTAATTATTATAAAGACTAAAAGAAGATAGAGTGGAATCCATGAAAGCTTGTGAGTGGTAAATAGCATAAACGCATCCCAACTTTCTTTACCAGATTGATTTATAAGGTAAAACCATTGTTCATCAAGTTCAATAAGCCATTCCATTTAAGTCGTCAATTTTTGCCAAATTTTATCTTTCAATTCCATAAGTCCTGATTGTGCAACCGATGATATAAATAGATGCTCT
>Ga0209137_1003422_pt1 | contig 13301 bp, 11 predicted proteins | sample SaaInl5LU_22_DNA_FD_184642 | JGI IMG/M metagenome (GOLD analysis project Ga0209137, IMG submission 184642) | Marine microbial communities from expanding oxygen minimum zones in the Saanich Inlet - ESP_105LU_22_DNA (SPAdes) (version 2) | ecosystem: Environmental > Aquatic > Marine > Intertidal... | reverse complement strand
AATAGTCTTGTTAGTAAGGGTCTGAGCGCCGTCGGGAGTAACTACAGTAGCTGCGGTTATACGCGCCTCTACTTTTTCGCCCGCGCTAAACGCGCGCGGTGTTGTACCCTCTTGACCTCGGGCAACGATTAACTCATTAGCAGATGGCTTACCCGTTACCTTGAGAATCTCCCACTCTGTTTCAGAGTTAGTTGCTGGGTCAGTGTAAGCTATGGTTACTAAATAGTAGTCTGAGCCCGGGTCAGGGAAGGCGCTACCGTCAACCAAAAATACGGAAGTGGAGACCGAGTCTACGCTGGCTGAAAGTATCCCGGTTACATTGTTGTGTAATGTCTGCGCCATTATTAGACTTCCTTAATTTTAAAGACTATCTCGTCTTGCAAGATACGGCCGTCCGCTGTTCCAACGTCTACAGTTACTTTATAGGTGACCCCAGCCGTGCCTCCGCGCACCCAAAAACGAACTCGGGGGTCGTACACGCTGACCGCTTCTACTACTAGACCTGTTGGGCTAACAGTGGAGACGGCTGTTAGCACGTTATCTCCATCAGTAAGAAACTCGCTGTAGTCTATAGTATAGGAAAGCCGCTCTGCGGGCTGTTGCGTAACAGTGCCTAGTCTCACTATGGCCTCCTGAAAGTAAATTGTTGGGGCGGCCTTACAAATAATTGATTAATTGTGGGCCTTGTATATACAAAAATAGTGGGTGGGCGAGCAAATAGTGCATTTTGTGGAGGTCTAACGAAGGTTCTTTCAAAAGGATCATAGCTCTCCGGGTTAGATACGCTGTCTACTTCTAAAGAAACGACGCCTACTATATCTGCGGTAGCTATTTTAACACGTACCGCCTGCGCCGAAACAGTTGCTTCCCCATTAACTTCTGCTACGGCTGCTACTAATAAGCCGCCGTTTGCAATAATAGACGCCTCCGCGTCAAGCGTTGTCAGCGGCCTTACTTCTCGTACGCCGTAGGAGGCAGTTTCAGCCGAGGCGTCTACTGTGGCAGCCGTAAACTGCACTTTATTAGCTAGCGCTGGGTTAATTACGGTAGTGGCAGTCGCAGAAACGTCTGCTACGCCCTCCTTTATAATGCGGGGGAGGGTTGAAATAGAGGCCGTCGCGGAAAAATCGGAGGTGACGGCGTGCGTTTGAGACGCTGCGGCGGTAAGGGTAGCGTTTGCGGCTATGGCAGCGGAGGATATTTTTGTTACTAAAATATCGTCGCCGTTAACCGCGGCGCTACCCTGTACAGTAACTTCACTAAACTTAGTACGGAGGGCGGTAGCTTGGACAACAGCGCCGGCCTGTACTGAAGATACGGCGCTGGTTACTATAAAAGCTACTGCAGCAATAGTTGCGCTAGCAGTAGCCCCGGCTACCCCGGATATAGCAGATCGGCCGGAGCTACCATTTATAGCGGCTCCGTTTGGCGTATTGAAATTACTCATACCTACGCCGCCGCTGCGTTATTACGCTACATTTACGGTGATTGCACCAGTTGCAAACGAGATTACGTCGCTTACGGCCAGCGTTTTTGTGGACGTCAACCCTGCATGGTAGAGTAAGTTGCCACCTACGCTGTCGTCATATATCCCTATATGGGTTATAGTTATCTGAGATACGCCGTCGTTAGGCGGGAACGTGATTGCTAAGGCGTTAGACGTCGATCCGTCGGACGCGGCACCCCAGCCGTCGCTAACCGGACCACCGTCAGCTGCGTCTTGGCGGGCATATGAAGGCCATGTGGCCTCTGTACCGGACCCAGCATCAGTAGGATCGCTAGTAAAAAGGGCTACATACACACCTAGGGGAACGGGAAAAGCCGCGCCACGAAGTGTCGTCTCTATAATGTTATTTTCAGTGTAGTCTGAAAATTTACTCATGGCCTAAGTCCTCTATATATGTACGCTGTCGCGTTTGCCAGTTAGTATATTAGCATAGCTAATCTAATTCTACCGCTTTATAAAGCGGCGTAACCGCGCCGTTTTTTACTTACCTACAACAACTGGTTGTATATTGGTAAAATGCGGCCCTTAAGTGTTTTATCCACCTCCCAACCGTTAGTAAACGCCGTATCAATGGTCTCTGCGGTTGGGCCAAGTAAGCTAACTAGTGGACTTTTACCCCACTCAGCTTGTTGATTAGCCATAACCCCCATGGATAATGGGCCTAAGAAGCCGGAGCGGTCAAATACTTCAAACAAGTATTCGTCCCAGTCCATACGATCTGTACGGAAATACCTTGCTTTGGGGTCTACGCCGGGCAGCGCCCACGCAAGCCCGGTTTTTGCATACTCTCTAAGCTCCATGCCTAACATAGCCAACGGCATAGTAGCTACGGCGGTCAAGGCGAAGATGCCTAGCACAGCCGTCAATTGCTCTGAGTTAAATTCCCCCTCTACACCGGGGGTTTCTTTAATACGTGTCCTAGCTTCTTTAAGTATCCCGCCGCCGATTACCTTAGAGTAAGCGTAGAAATATGACTTAAGCTGCCAAACTAAGGCCCACCTAGGGTCTGAAGCCCATATTGGCCGCTCTGCCGCGTTTGGCCTAAGAATAGAAGACTCTACGAACCGCTGAAGGGCTTGCTTAACTTTTTGGCCCTCTGGAGTAGAGAACTTACGGCCCTCTTTTCGCCACTTCATGACGTCTTCTACGGTCAACCCTAAGTCTTCTAGGTATCGCACGGAACGTGGGTTACTAGAGCCATTTCCGGCGCGTGCAGCGTGGTGGTTTATAAACGACACGCCCATACCGGCAGCGAATTCTCGGCTAAATTTAGTGAAGTAGTCCAGTCCAATCGCGCGGAACCAAGCATCTGACAGCTTACGGACTTTTGGGTCCATATAGTCTTGCTCGGCCTGCGTTACCCAAGCATTAGCTACTGTTTCATTAGTAATCACGCCAATATCACGGGCTAGTTGCCGGCGCTCTTCTGGGTTCTTTATAGTCGCGATTATCTCTTTGGTGGCCCGCTGGAACGTATCTAATGAGAACTCTTTAGAGTTTATTATCGGGCCAGCTAGGTCAGTAAACGACGCGATTGTGGCGAAAGGTAACACCGTAACAAACTGCAAGAACTGTCCCCAGCTGTTAAGTTTTCTCCACATTGGATTTAGGGGGCTGCTCTGATAACCCATATAGGTTTTTATAACGTCTATTGCTACTTCGCGGTCTTCCGGCGATAGCCCATCCAACTCCGTTTTAAGTAAAGCGCCATTATCAGTAGCTTTATTGTACTCAACGCGTTTTACAACGTGCCTCATATACCCTATGAATGCTTCCTCTGGTTTCTGCAGGAAGCCATAAGCCGCTAGTACTTCTCGTGGGACATTACGAGTTAACTTCCGGGCCTTTTCTACTGACGCTGCTGGGTCTAATGGATCGGCCCCAACGTCCGCTCCTGCTTCTTGTGCATCATATTGTGCAATGTTGTAGTTGCGGATAGTAGCAACTGCTTTCCTAACCTGCTCTACGGACACTTCTGGGTTGTATTGGATAATTATGCTTACGAATAGTTCCGCATTGAAATCTACCGCTAGCAGATCTAGTGCTACTGGGAAGTAGTTTTCATCCTTTTTAATATCAGTATTAGACGGGGCAATATAATCGTCGTAAAAAGAGTCTAGGAACAGGCGTATTTCTAAGGCCTTACCACGAAGGGACTCTGTTTTTGCGCTACTGCTGGCCTCAATAAACGCTTCTTTTACTGCTGGGTCGTCTAAGTCACCTACGAGGTCTTGGAACGAGTTTTTTAACTCATTAAGTTTTAAGCCTACGGCCCCCACCATCCCTATGCGCCCACCTTGCCCGCTTTCCTGAGCGCGTACGTAAAACAGGTCCGCTAGTTTATCGCCGGCGTGCATGCGGAGGACTCCGTCTGCCGTTGCCAAAATACGCATAAGGGGTTTTACAGTCCCGCGGGTAAGCTGGCGTATCTTGTTGTTCCAGTGGGACCCTAGGGCTTCGCCGCCCTCTTTAACTACGGCCTCCCTTACGGAATATACCAATGCTTTTTCTGGGAAAGTTATGTCTGGCCCAGTAGTAGCGGTTCTCTCCTCGCCCACTGGCTGCTGTTGAGCCTGCCCATCACCTGCTGGTTGCTGCTGTTGAGCCTGCCCACCACCTGCTGGTTGCTGCGGTGTTTGATTATCTTCTGGTATATAGTACCTAACGGCCTCGTTGGCAAAGAAGTCTTGCTGTTTAGCCTCTACTACGCCTCTTATGTACTCCTCGAATTCAGGAGACTTGGGCCCTTTACGTACTTTAAAGCCGGACTTCATAGTCCGCCATAAAGTCCGTAGTTTTGTAACCAGCCCTTTGAAATGCCGCTCGGACATATTTTTTGCCGCGCGGTTTGTATACTGTTTCGCCGCCCAGCGGGCTACTTGATCGGCGTACCATTCCTCGAAGCCGGCTTCGTCGCCATACAGCTCTACATAACGACTGTGTTTTGGGTGCTGCTTAAACGACTTTATGAGACGGGGACGCAACGCGTTGTTCTCTAAAGCAGCTTTTTGTTCTTGCTGATACAACGCATGCCCTATTTCGTGCGCGGCCGTCAGAGCATCGCTTAAAGAGTTCCCGCTTTCATTAATTACGGCGAAATTGTATTTACCAGAATATATGCCGCCTGTTTCTGGGCGGGCCTCCATACGAGCTAATACAGCTTTGAGGGATACTATTTCAGGTACGGTAAAAATAGTGGATAGCTGTGCGTCAGTTAACCCGCGTAGCTTCTCTGCGCTAAAGACGCGCGGCGGGCGGGTCATTTTTATAGCGCGTAACAGAGTTTTTATGACGTCGTTTACTAAGCTGTTATCGAACTTAGTTGGATCTGGGAATGGATCGGGCGCAGTAGACGTTTTAGTAGATGGCGCTTGTCCAGCCCGCCTATCGGGGGCGATATCGTCACGGGGGTCACCGGCAAATGCCTCTACCTCAGATATATTCTCGGCCGCTTGTTCCAGTGGAACTTCCCTAAACTGACGTACGCCCTCTACGTAATCGGGGTCTCCGGGTACTATCTCTTCAGTGCGAGTTTCTGGGGGTAACTGGTATCCGGCCGATGTGCTACGTGTGTCTCTGGCCCGCTGCTGGTCAAACTCGGCCAATGACTCCGATTCAGCTATCTGAGCGTCAGTTTGTATACCTGTGCGAGGGTCTTGCCGGGTATTTAATAGCTCCGCCAGCCCGAGAGTACGGCCAGCAACAACAGCGGCTGGTACGTTAGCCCCCTCCGGCACTTTGCCCTCTAGTACAGAAAATATCGGACGGCCCAGAACCTGTACTTCGTAGCCTTCTAGAGCTAGATCAGACAGTATCTCTAGTAGTCCTTGTCTAGACGATGTTATAGGGTCGCCTGCTTCGAACGCGCCAGTTTCGCGGTTTTCTACCAGCCTACGGCCCGCATTAGTAAGGTCTACTAGGTTAACTCTAGCCGTGTTGCCGTCAGGAGTAACTATTGATACGCTAGACCGCCGTGCAAAACTAGAGCGCTTTGCTTTTCTAACAGACGCTTCAATGAACTTTGGAAAAGTAAGACGTTGCTCGACGTTGCCGTCTACGAACCTGTAGAGCTTGTCAAAATCAGAACGCACTACTTCGAACTTTCCGTCGCGCTTTCCTATGGTAACTACCGAATTTGGGTTCTGCCTACTCTCTCGTACTGCTGCTTTTAGAGTGGCCTCTGTAATGCCGGCAAACTCTGGTGAGTTGAAGTCTGTGTCTCCAAACTCCTGTACGTACTCAGCTCTCGCCGCTTCTTCCCCGGGGAAAGTACGGCCGTCTGTCTTAGGGGTAAACTGGCCTACTACTGTTTGTTCGGCTTCTTGCTCACTAATACTTTGAAGCTCGTTCCTTAGCGCATCCACATCATCGAGTTCTTGAGTAGGGTCTAGACCGTCAGATTCTTCGAAAGAGTCGGGGTCGTCAGTTACCTGTATATCTGGCCCCTGCTCTTGCTGGAATAACTTGGCTCTCTCTTCTAAAGCCTGCTCAGTAGTAACGACGCGTACAGACCCGCCTTCAGGTGCAAGTCCGCGAGCTGCGTTTAACGCAGCTTCCGTATTGGTCGGTGATGTAACCTCCTCAGAAACTACATTACCGGCTGCGTCTAACGCTTGTGCGACTAAGGTTGCGTCAGCGCTAGGTTTGCTACTGCTGTACCCCAAAGCTATGCTGAGTGACTCATCTGTTGCGCCAGATGCAACGACTTCTGCCACTAAGTCTTTATTAGTGGATATAATTGTACCTCGACCCGGTACAAAAGCTGCCCATGCGGTACTTCCGTTTACGGTTATTTCTGTAGGCCGGTTAGTTCGGGCGCTATACTTAGGCTGATCACCGGCTTCCCATACGGCTTGCTTTGTACTACTAGGGTTGGTCATAGCGTTTAACTGAGCATTTATAAACGCTTTTGGTTCTGGGGACGTCTGCCCATCCGGTAAATCGCCAACGATATCTTCTGCGGCTTCTTGCTCGACGCGTTGGCTTCTGGCGTTGTCCATATAACGCCTTGCCTTGTCAAATATGTCTGCAGCTTTATCAGTTGCGGCTTTTACAGGCTCCCTAATGTTTGTGGAGATCTCACCCCTGTTAGAAATAGTAGCGCCAACGCTGCCTCCGGCTGCGCCGATGCCCGCCCCTCCAAAGAACCCGGCAAACGCTGCTTCCGCTACACGAATGGCCGCATCTTCTGAGTCGAAGTCTTCGTCCATCTGCGAGCGGTTAATTACAGAGATACCTTCTTGAGCTACTTCGGTAGCTCCCTCTATAGCCCCGCCCTTGAAAGTGGACTTGGAGATGTCTGATGCGAGCCGCCCAAATAGGCTTCCTTCTCTTACAGATCTTTTACTGGCAGTTTTTCCTATAAGCTTTAAGAGGGCCACTTCTCCGGCAACGCCTATGAGAGCTTGAGGGGCAGCTACGGCAGCCGCTCGGAACGCAGTACCTCTATCTAATTCTCTACCCGAGTCTAGTGCCTCTGACAGATTAGATCCGGCTAGCGGAGCGTACTCTGACGCTGCTGCGCCAGTTAGGGCACCTTTCTTAAACAAATCGTAAGCGGATTGAGCGATTGCTTGCTCGTCAACGTCTGCTACTCCTTTAGCTGTACGCTCTACAGAATCTTTAACCAATTTCTCTGCAACTTTTTTAGAGCCTTTGGATAGCGCCGCCCTGCCTACTACTGCTGCTAACCCCGCGGTACCTCCAGAAGCTATAGTGGAGACGGCGGAGGGCAGTACTTGACCTGTGCCTTTAGCTATTTGCGTAAAAAACCCGTTAATAGTTGGCTCGTTAATGAATTCTTCAAATGATTCTACGTTCGCCAAGGGCGCAGCAGCGAACTCTTCGCGAACGCGCGCGTTCTTTACATCTGCGGCAGCTTGCTGTTCGTCGCCAGTAAGCGTATTAAACAGGGCTTTGAAGTACTCTATATCCGTGGCAAGACCTTCTGCACCAGACTGCGCGCCCGCTCTGAACGTGCTGAAAAGGCCGCTTTGCGCCGGAGCATCTTCGGGCAACGTGCCTTGTACAGTCTGTGTCGCATCTAATTCTGGGCCGTTTATGCCCAGAAAATACTTGACGGGGTCTGTAGCCATTATCAGCTCTCGCTATTTTCGGGCGTATTAGTGTTCCTACGTGCTGCAGCCGCAACTATATTGTAGATGTCGTCATTAAGGTCGCGTATAACACCGGCGTCTATAGCCTCGTCTGCGGGAGCGCCGTCAGCGTCGAGGTAGAAGAATTGTTTAATCCTACCGTCAGCGTCGTACGTCGCTTTAACACGGCTTAAGTCAAAATCTGTAGTTGAAAGTACGTCTTCTGAGTCAGCTCTAAAGAAGCTAAGTAGTGATTCCGCTATACCACCTTCTTCTTCGGCGGCAAACGCTGCTACTGTTAAGCTAAGCGACGGACTAATTCCGCGCTGATATATGGCGGCCTCTTCGGCTGACCTAGAGTTAGCTGCTTTTAGTAGATACGGAGCTAGTATGGTTCTTGTGAACTCCGTAGCCGCGGTGGAGTTTAGGTTGTTCTCTGAGCCGTCCTCTCCAAAAAAGAGCTTTTGAGCTGCGGAAGTAAAATTCGATGCTGCCATTGTAGCGGCGTCGGTACGGCCTGTTAAGTCATTATCAAGACCGCGTTTAAGCTCTTTCGCCCGTAGCCTTATAGTCTCTGCGTTCTGTTCAAAAGCGCGTGCGTCTTTAGCCGATATACTCGCTCTACCTGTCTCGAATATATTTGAGATTTCTTTAGACATTTGCGCCTGTATAGTAGCGTTAGGCGAGGATGCAAGAATAGCAGCTCGGGCTATTGCTCTGTCCCTGTCATTAAGGCGTAGCAGATCTTTAAGCTCCCGTATGCCTTTATCCTCTAGACTAGCGGCTACTTGACGCTGTGTTCCTGCACTTACGGTAAGATCACCGCTGCTAATTGCGTCGCTAATCTCTGACGTTGACTTATCTTGAGCAAAACTAACGACCTGCTCTACTTCTTGCTCCGCTTCGGGGGTGGCTAAGGTAATCTCCGTTTGGCTAGGCGTCCCTTCAGGTTCCCCCTGCAGCCCTTTAATCTCTTCCTCTAACCTTCGGGCTTGGCTTAACGCTGAATCTTTTGCGCGACCTGTAGTTCTAGCGGCCCTATCCTGAGCTGATTTTAGTTGAGCTTGTTTATTAGCGAGTTTCTCCTCGGCTCTGGCAGCCACAGTCGCTGCTGACCTGTCGCGCATCTCGCGATTACGCCCGATCTGGCCCGTTTCGGGGGCGGCTATGCCTAAGTCGGCTCCTATTTTCTCAAGGATTTCCGCTTCTTCTTCTGGGGTTTCCGCCGCAGATACAGCGTTTATAGCGGCTCTCTGGGCACCGCGTTCTACGGGTACAGCGTTAATTACCTCCGTTTTATACACAAGCATGTTCGCCTGATCCATCAGTGCGCTGTTGGCAGAATCAGCGTCTATTCTAGTAAGCTGCATTCTCATATCACTTGCATTAAAGGAGGAAAGCGGGAGTATCTTGGTTTGATAAATTGTGTTAGATACTTTACTTAGGACTCCCGGAGCCAGTATAACTACGCGTGACTCTGGATCACTAGACCCATCATCGGTTACTGCCCCTAGGCTACCGTCTGGGTTACGGACAGTAACTGCATGACCCCCGTCCGGCATGCGCTCTATGGACTCAGCAGTTGAGCCTTCTGGGAGAAGGCCGCTCATATTAGCAATTTCTAGGGCGGCAGTCGCGGCTGTCCCAGACCCTTTTTCAATTCCCTCCGCCAGAGCATCTACGTTTATGGATAAGCGGTCGGCAGATACGTATCCTTCGGTGTCTAGTGTTTGTATGAAAGCGTCACGAGACCGAATAAGGTTCGTTCTATCAGCTTCTGCCTGCGCGCGCTGATCTGCAGCACGACTAATGTCTAACTGCTCGTCGAACTGACTAAGCCGTCGATCCTGTTGCTCTAGCTCGCGTGTTTGTACGCCGCGCTGAAACCTGCGCTGACTAGCGTCTTGTACGGCTTGGTAACTGCCTAATACAATGTCCCCTAAATTCTGAGCCATGTCTTATTCTCCTTAAAACGCGAACGCGAAAATAGCGGCAGCACCTAGAGAGCCTATGGTACTGTACGTCTGCGCTTTGCTTGCTGCTTTAGCTTGCGTGTAGGCATTTTTTAACTGGTTAGCATTAGCAGCGGATTGCCCCAGTTGGCTCTGCGAGCTTCTATTTACACCCTGCCCAATATTTATTAAATCGGACAACAATGTTTGATTAGCCTCTCTCTGGGCTAAGCGAGCGTCGCTCACTGCTTGGATGCCGCCTAATACGTTAGACCTTTCTAGCCCCTTAGCCATCTGCTGCCTCTGGACTGGCGTCAAAGATGCGCCGTATCTAGATAGGTTTCGGTTGGCAACCTGCTTAGTCAGTTGCGACGCTAACCCTACGTCCTCTCTAGCCTGATCTATTAAGCTAGTGTCTGTTCTAGCTTTATCTAGCAGCCCTTCTTCAAAAGAACGGTAATTTTGTACGTAATCTAAGTACTCTTGGCGAGTCAGCTCGGCGTAAGCTTTCTCTGGGTCGTTAACGGGCGGCAACGCAGCAGCGTTGTTTGCGGAGTTTACCCCGTACATTTCTTGGGCGCGCCGGATGGCATCTTCGTTTATATACATAGCTTAACCACCTGTACTGTAGCGTATCCTGTCACCGAAGCCAGATACTTTTTTACCGGTATTAGGGTCTACTGGCGAGAAGAACGAGCCCGCCGTAGGTGGACCTTGGTCACTCGGTCCCCGTGTTTGCATGTTGTCCATACCTTGGAAAGCTAAAGCGCTGCCAATTTGTGTAGCCGCACTAAGTTTGGACTGCGCTACTTGTTGGTTAGCTTGGGCTCTCGCTAAAGCGGTGGACGTACCAAGCCTAGCTGCTTGAGCCATACCTGACTGAGCATCAGCGGCCTGCCCACGGGCAGTACCTAAAACATTAGTCTGCATACGGTTCTCGATTTGCTTGGCGCTAGTAGTAGCTTGGCCAAGTTGTCCTTGGACTGCCTGAGCCATGTCTCCGGCCGCGCTTAGGTTTTGCGTCTGCTGGTAGCTAGGACTGGAAGTAAGAGCTTGCATGGTGTCAGCGGAAGCCCTCCCCCTAAGAGTGGACTTGTAATCATCGGTTAGTGATTTGTCGCGCATCTCCTGTAAAAGAGGGTCGTACTTTTCTTTAAAGTACCTGTACTCCGCCATCGCCACAGAGGCGCTAGCCTTATCTGCTTCACTAGGCTTATAGTCCTGTGCTTTTGGTTTAGCGCCCATTATAAATCCCTCGTATATACTACGGTCGCTACTTGCCAACCGTTTTCAGGCAAATACTTCTGTAGGGCTGGCACGCTGGATCTAACCTCGATGTGTGCAAAACCTACTTCTTTTGCCCTTTTTGCAAAAAATTCATAGTGCAAAACCGCTAAATTAGCGCCTCTGCTCTTCGCCCACGCTAGCCATACAAGAAAAGTCTTATCGCCAGTGAACTCATCTGTCTCAGTAGTGGTTACTACGAATCCATCGTCAGTAACCCAAAGCAGCGCCGCTTCCGCCTTACAGTATGCATAAACGTCTTCCGGCAAAAACGTTAGGTTACTATCGGCGCTGAGAATCTCCTCGATGGCAGGTTTAACCCAATGCCACTCGTGGCGTATATTAGCTACTACCGGATCAGCTAGCTTCACTTCCATATTTCTTCCGTGTGAAGCCGCTAGACCTATGTACTCCCCCATATTTTACCTTCCTAGATATAGGCATATCAGCATGCCGGGCCTTACGCTCCGCCTGTACTATGTCTTGCGCAAAGAGGCTGCCGTATACTTGAGCGCCGGAATAGTCGGTCCAGTCTTTGCTTGGCAACCTAAGTAGTCGGTATAAAGTTCCGTTTATAATAGCGTCCCTGTAATCGTCAAGCACCTGTGACTCACAAAATGTAGACGTATGGGTTGGCTTTAGCCTAGCCCTAATAATGGTACTGTTCTCCACAGTCTCATTCGGGACTGGTACTAACCATATAAGGTCTTGGGCTACTTTAACAAAGTACTCTGGGGTACTTGCGAACCCATCCTCGCGCCATCTAGGCTTTCTTTGCTCTAGTAGTGTTGTGCTGATTGGCTCTAAATCGCGACCTTTGTGGGTAACCCAAAGAATCTTATCTACGACGGTGCCGAATGGTGCGTCTAAGTCGTACTCGTACACACCTGCTTGCGTAGTTAGTGGGTCGAGTTCAGCTTGATATACGCCCGCTTTCTCGCACAGCTCGATAACAGCGGCCCGTATGTAGTTCTCTATAAGCGTGTCAGGGCACCCCGGTACCATGGGGATGATCTCTGGCAGCAAAGTATCATACGCTGCTGTCGCCATCTATTACGCTCCTACTAACGGGGTAGTTAGATTAGGGTTCGACCTAGATTGCATATTTGGGGAAGTCATGGCGTCTACCTGACCTTTGCCCGTTACCGATGTTGTAAATAACTGGTAGTGGCTAGCTGCTCGCTGGTTGTTGCCGGCGTACTCAGCGTCCTTCATATATGCCATGTAGAGAACGTAGTTCATAACTGCGTTAGCGTATAGATCTGGTATGGTTAGGTCGTCGTTTTCACCGACCGTTGCTGGGTTTGCCGAGTACACGATTTCTATATAAGCAGGAAATGTAGCGGCTACTCCGGGGTACACGTAGAAACTGCGTGGGTCTGCTTCGTCGTATACGTAATGCTTTATTATTGACCCGTGAGCGGCGTCGCCGGGAACGCTGGGGTCATGCCAGTCGGGTGTCTGGGCGTCTAGTATTTCTCGGCTTACAATGCGCACTGATCTACGGCCAACGCCGTCTGAAGCGGCGGACATGTTGCGTACTACTCGTAGCAGGCGATTACCCGTAGACGGGATACTCTGTTTAGTCCCGTCGACTAAAGTTATAGTCTCGTTTACGGCGGACGCATCTGGCTTTAGCAGGGCTATCTCCCGCTGTGCGTCGTTTATCCACAGTACTAGTTCGCCTGTTACGGGCCACCGAACGCCTGTAGTGTCTTGAAGTGTAGTTTGTACTCTATCAAGTACGCTTTGTACTGTTACAGTCATGTTTTAGCCTCTTCACGAGTTAAGAGCCTGCTCCCAAGCCTGCTCTCTTTCATCAGTACGCACCGTTCTACCGGCGGCTTTGTTAACTGCGGCGGCTTTTGGGGTACCATCCGCTTTAAAATCTTCTGGGTCTGCCTTATCAATTAAATCATTAAGGACTTCCACCAGCGACTTACTATTCTTTGGTTCGCTTGTCTCCACGGGTGTTTGACTCGTGGCGGCTTCCCTAACTGGCGATTCTACCTGCCTAGCTCCCATCTGGATAGCCGCGAAACCAATGGCCTCACCGACTTCGCGAGTAACTCCGGGTTGGAAAACTACCGCTGTTCCGCCCATAGTAACTACGCGTAATGGTTTGTCTGAGACAACTTTCATAAGATATCCTATCTATCACTTCCTGTTAGTGAGGTAGTATTTACCGTCAAAAGAAAAGCCATAGGAGTTTCTTTTCTTTGCGCGGGCGAAAGCGTCGCTAAAAGCGGTTTGATACTGTTCAGCGTTTACGCGCTCTTTAGGTTTCGCAGCCACAGTCGCTTTAGGTTTAGGTTTCGCAGCCACAGCCACTTTAGGTTTAGGTTTAGGTTTCGCAGCCACAGTCACTTTAGGTTTAGGCTTTGCGGCCGCCATTTTTTGATTGCGTCTAGTATTAGCACCCATATATATATAGTCTCCTACAAAAAAAGCCCCCCGAAGGGG
>Ga0209137_1003418_pt1 | contig 13307 bp, 11 predicted proteins | sample SaaInl5LU_22_DNA_FD_184642 | JGI IMG/M metagenome (GOLD analysis project Ga0209137, IMG submission 184642) | Marine microbial communities from expanding oxygen minimum zones in the Saanich Inlet - ESP_105LU_22_DNA (SPAdes) (version 2) | ecosystem: Environmental > Aquatic > Marine > Intertidal... | reverse complement strand
GGTGTTTAAAACACTAAAGGCGGCTTTAAAATCGGTTGAAATATTCCTAAGCATGGCAACTGTATCTAATGGCTTAGCGTCTAGTCATCGCCCATGTAAACACCCTGGCCGCTAATAGGTATGCATGATGCCGCTGTGCAATCTCTGGAAAAAATTTTAGATGCAAAATAATCAGACCACCTGGCTAGCCAACCCCTTGGCTATATTTACCGGCACAGACGAAGATGCAGGAGGTGGCCTAGTTGTTTCAGGTCAACAGATCATTGAAATAGTCGCAACAGGTGCACAGCCCTCAAATCCTTACGATATTAAGATCGATGTTTCAAATCAGGTCGTGATTCCGGGTTTGGTTAACACGCATCACCATTTTTATCAGACGCTCACGCGAGCCCTTCCGGCGGCACTGAATAAACAGCTTTTCCCTTGGCTGCAGAGTCTTTACCCCGTTTGGGCACATTTAGATCCTGAACTACACCGCGCGGCGACTCGCCTAACACTGGCTGAACTCCTATTATCCGGCTGTACAACCGCTTCCGATCATCACTATCTGTTCCCTGCTAATCTAACAGATGCCATAGACCATCAGTTCGAGATCGGATCAGAGATGGGTATTCGCCTTGCGCTAACGCGTGGCTCTATGAGTCTGGGTAAGGATCAAGGTGGCCTTCCGCCAAACGCCGTAGTACAAACCCAAGAGGCTATCCTGACCGACTCTGAGCGCCTTGTGGGTCGGTATCATGACGCCTCTCGTTTCTCTATGAGTCAAATAGCGCTTGCGCCCTGTTCACCCTTTTCAGTCACCACTGAGCTCATGCGAGAGACTGCTCAGCTTGCTGAAAAACTGAATGTGCGTCTTCATACTCACCTAGCAGAGACGCTCGATGAAGAGCGATTTTGTGAAGCCATGTTTGGAATGCGTACGGTCGATTACCTAGAGTCGCTAGGCTGGTTAACTGATCGTACTTGGCTTGCACACGGCATTCATTTTAACGATGAAGAGATCGCACGCCTTGGTGCTGCAGGAACGGGAGTTTGTCACTGCCCCAGTTCAAATATGATGCTTGCGTCGGGCATTGCAAAGGTTAAAGAGCTGGAAGCTGCGGGCTCGCCCATTGGAATCGGTGTAGACGGATCAGCGTCCAACGACTGCTCGAATATGATCCAAGAGGTTCGCCAAGCCATGTACATTCAGCGGCTAAGATATGGCTCTGATCAGGTAACACACTTTGATGCCTATCGCTGGGGAACCTCTGGCTCGGCAAGGTTACTTGGCCGAAACGATATTGGTATGATAGCCGTAGGAATGGCTGCCGATATCGCAACATTCAAGCTCGATGAACCGCGTTTCTCAGGCGCTCATGACCCACTGGCTGCACTTTTGCTATGCGGAGCACATAAAGCCGAATCTGTTATGGTGAATGGCCAATGGCGAGTCAAAGCGGGCGAGTTAGTTGATGCAGATCTTGATCGAATAATGTTTGAACATAAACGTGCGGCTCAGACGCTTGCAGCCCGTGCAATAGCATAGAGATGGACTATGACACCTTACAATAAAGACTTCCCCGTCTCCTGGGACGAACTTCACCGTAATGCTCGCGCCCTTTCCTGGCGCTTATTAGAGCAAGGCCCCTGGAAAGGTATCATAGCAATCACACGGGGTGGAATGGTTCCCGCAGCAATCCTTGCCCGTGAAATGGATATTCGCTTAATTGATACAATCTGTGTTATCTCCTATAAGAATTCCGATGCAGGTGAGGCGTCGGTACAGGGCGAAGTTCAAGTACTTAAGGGCGTCGAGGGTGATGGCGAGGGCATGATATTGATTGATGATTTGGTTGATACAGGTCGTACAGCCCGATATGTTCGTGAAATGTTACCTAAAGCACATTTTGCAACACTCTATGCCAAGCCAGCAGGTAAACCCCTAGTTGATACATTTGTGACTGAGGTCAGCCAGGATACCTGGATTCGTTTTCCATGGGATATGGTCCAGACATTTACCCCGCCTCTGGCAGAGACGCGATAAATAGTAAGCACCAATAATATAATAATGGATCGACGAACGTTGGATATCCGGTAAGTCTATCGGTCATCTGGCTAAGTCATTTGAGAACTCAACAGACAACCGGACAGGATAAGCTCATCCATGACAGATATGCTCTTAGATATAAAAGGGTTAACCAAAGCTTATCCTGGCGTTGTAGCGAACAATGACGTCTCGTTTGAAATCAATCGAGGCGAGGTTCATGCCCTATTGGGAGAAAATGGTGCAGGCAAAAGCACCTTGGTCAAGATGATCTACGGTCTTGTGAAGCCCGATTCAGGCAGCATGACACTCAACGGTGACGAATTCTCCCCTGCCTCTCCAAATGACGCACGCTCAGGCGGTGTGGCCATGGTGTTCCAACACTTCTCGCTGTTTGACGCATTAAGCGTTGCGGAAAATATCGCGCTTGGAATGGATAACAGCCCCAAGCCTAGAGAGCTTGCCAAGAGTATCAGAGAGGTATCCCAAGCTTATGGCCTGCCGCTTGAGCCAAACCGGATCGTGGGAACACTTTCGGCGGGTGAGCGTCAGCGTGTGGAAATCATTCGCTGCCTACTGCAGAACCCTAAACTTCTGATTATGGATGAGCCCACATCAGTTCTTACGCCTCAAGAGGTAGACATACTGTTTAAAACCTTGCGCCAATTAAAGGCAGAAGGCACGGCGATTCTTTATATTTCACACAAACTGGAGGAGATTCGCGCGCTGTGTGATACCGCGACAATATTACGCCACGGTGAAAAAGTAGATACCTGTATTCCAGCACAAACCACGGCCCGTAATATGGCTGAAATGATGGTCGGTGCAAGTTTTGCTAACCCAATAAGATCCAATCGCAGCATAGGTCATACCATACTATCCGTGCGTGCATTAAGCACAAAAGCGGCAGACCCCTTTGGTACATCCTTACATAACATACACTTCGAGCTAAAAGCGGGTGAAATTTTAGGTATCGGTGGAGTTGCTGGTAATGGGCAGGACGAGTTACTGGCCGTGCTATCAGGTGAAGTGCAATCACAACCTGAGGCGATCAGTTTTAAGGGTAAACCTGTCGGCCATTGTGGCCCCAACAAACGCCGCGAAATTGGAATTTTAAGTGCGCCAGAACAGCGTTTGGGGCATGCTGCCGCACCCGCCATGTCGCTTAAAGAGAATACTGTCATAACGGCAGCACGACGAATGACACTCGTGCAAAACGGTTTTATTAACTGGAAAGTGACTGATGAATTTTCCAAAAACATTATTGCAGATTTTGATGTAAGAACACCGGGCACAGATACGCCAGCAGGTTCATTGTCCGGTGGAAATCTTCAGAAATTTGTCGTTGGGCGTGAGGTGCTTCAAAACCCAGAGGTTTTGATTATCAATCAGCCGACTTGGGGTGTTGATGCAGCGGCGGCAGCCTCTATTCGACAGAAGCTATTGGATTTAGCAAACAGAGGTGCGAGCGTCATTGTGATTAGCCAGGATCTTGATGAACTTTTAGAGATAAGTGACCGTTTTTGTGCACTTAACGAAGGGCGCTTATCTGAAATTTTACCCAGTGCCGGTTTAGAGCTTGATCAGATTGGTCTTATGATGGGTGGTTCCAGCGACAGGGTTCAGGAGACATCGCCGTGATCCGTTTCGAAAAACGCCTCTCGCCCTCTCGAGCGACAACGATTATTACGCCAATAATTGCTGTAATACTGACCATGATTGCCGGTGGAATCATGTTTGCCCTTTTAGGAAAGCCACCGCTAGAAGCCATACGGATTATCTTTTGGGATCCTCTATTTGACCCCACCTTTGCCTCATATTCTCGACCCCAACTGCTGGTTAAAGCGGGGCCGCTGATTTTAATCGCGATTGGCCTATCGATTGGCTTTAAAGCGGGGATTTGGAACATAGGTGCCGAAGGTCAATATATTATGGGTGCCATATTTGGAGCTGCGGCAGCGCTCGCCTTTTTCCCAGCAGAGTCGGCACTCATTTTCCCTTTGATGGTAATTTCGGGGGCACTCGGCGGATGGCTCTGGGCTATGATTCCAGCAATACTACGCGCCAAGTTTAAAACAAACGAAATCCTTGTCTCATTAATGCTGGTATATGTTGCAGAATCAATTCTTGCATCCGTGGCTCAAGGCTTACTTAAAAATCCGGATGGGTATGGCTTTCCGGGATCACGGAATTTGCAACAATACCCAAGCGCATTTAATGCTGAAGTTATTGCAAATTCCGGTATGCACTGGGGGGTCATAAGCGCATTTATGGCTGTTATTTTCACCTATGTCATGATGACACGTCACATCCGCGGATTTGAAGTTCGCCTGCTTGGCGAGGCACCTAAAGCGGCTCAGTTCGCCGGTGTATCGACAACTCGGCTGACCATTTTTTGTCTCGGATTTTCCGGTGCGCTTGCCGGACTCGCTGGCATGTTTGAAGTGTCTGGCCCTGCAGGACAAATCACTATCGACTTCAACTCGGGTTACGGTTTTACTGCCATAATTGTTGCCTTCTTAGGTCGATTACATCCTGTAGGAATCCTGATGGCGGGTCTGCTTATGGCGCTAACGTATATCGGAGGTGAGCTTGCTCAATTGATGCTTGGCTTACCCGGTGCCTCTATACAGCTATTCCAAGGCATGCTTTTATTGTTCTTGCTAGCAACTGACGTCTTTACCAATTATCGAATTCGAATTGGAGTTGCACACTAATGGATTTACTCGGCATCAACCCCGTCCTGTTAATCGCATCCTTAATGGTCTCTGCAACTCCAATTTTATTGGCAGCCATTGGTGAGACTGTGGTGGAGAAGTCCGGTGTATTGAATTTGGGCGTTGAGGGAATGATGATCGTTGGCGCAGTGGTAGGATTCATTACGGCCGTCAACACTGCAAGCCCTGTTTTAGGCTTTATTACAGCCGCTGTTGCCGGCGCACTACTATCCGTTATTTTCGCAACACTTGTGCTTTACCTTAAGTCAAACCAAGTCGCGACCGGACTGGGGTTAACCTTAGTTGGTCTCGGTATCTCAGCACTTCTTGGCAAACCCTACGAGGGGATTAAATCGCCGACTTTACAGTCTTTTGAAATCCCGGTTTTGTCTGATATTCCTGTTATAGGACCTATGCTATTCTCTCACGACCCAATGGTATATGTGTCTGTAATTATTGTGGCATTGGTGTGGTACACACTTACGCACACACGCATAGGTCTTATTTTAAGAGCGGTTGGTGAAAATCACGATGCGGCACATGCTCTAGGATATAAAGTTCTTCGTATCCGCTTCATGGCCATCATGTTTGGTGGTGCTTGTAGCGGTTTGGGTGGCGCATATATTAGCCTTGCGCGTGTACCTCAATGGACCGAGGGGATGACAGCCGGGGCTGGATGGATAGCCCTAGCCATTGTTGTTTTCTCAAGCTGGAAGCCTTGGCGTACACTCATTGGGGCCTATTTGTTTGGCGGCATAACTGTTTTACAGTTAAATTTGCAGGCGGCTGGTGTAGATATACCAGTAGAGTATTTGTCCATGTCGCCATTTGTGATAACAATAGTTGTTCTTGTAATTATTTCGGCCAAAGGGAATCACGGTGCCCCCGCCTCTCTTGGTCGACTATTCCACGCCTCTAATTGAGGCACATACCTTACGAGGGAGTAAACAATGAAACTCAAATCAATGCTCACCACAGCTGTTGCAGCTCTTGCGCTGAGCACGGCAGCATCTGCAGCCGACGTTAAAGTCGGTTTTGTCTTCGTAGGCCCGGTGGGTGACGGCGGCTGGACATACGAACACAATAAAGGTCGTCTTGCAGTTGAAAAGCATTTTGGCGATCGCGTTGAGACTATCTTCCAAGAGAGCGTTCCTGAAGGTGCAGACTCAGAGCGAGTCATGACACAAATGGCGCTACAAGGCGCGGACTTAATCTTCACTACATCATTTGGTTACATGGACCCAACCATTAACGTTGCCCAGAAATTCCCAAATGTAAAATTTGAACATGCAACAGGTTACAAACGTGCTGATAACGTCTCTACCTACTCTGCCCGTTTCTATGAAGGCCGTGCGGTTCAAGGCCACATCGCTGGTAAGATGACCAAAACGAACAAGGTCGGTTACATTGGATCCTTCCCTATTCCTGAAGTCATTCGTGGTATTAACTCTGCCTACCTTCATGCGAAAAAAGTAAATCCAGATGTGGAATTCAACGTTGTATGGGCCTACACCTGGTTTGACCCCGCTAAAGAAGCTGATGCGGCTAAAGCACTTATTGAACAGGGTGCTGACGTGATTCTGCAACACACAGACTCCACTGCACCACAGGCAGCCGCCAAAGAAGCTGGCAATGTCATTACATTTGGTCAAGCATCTGATATGGCCGATTACGGTCCACTACCACGTGTTTCATCAATTATTGATGACTGGGCTCCCTACTACATTGCACGTACCCAAGCTGTGCTCGATGGCACATGGACTTCAAAGGATACCTGGGATGGCATAGGTGCAGGCATGGTTGCAATTGGTGAGATTTCATCTGCAGTGCCCGCTGATATTAAAGCTGAAGCTGAAGCACTGCGCGATGCACTTGCGTCTGGCGAGTACCATGCGTTTACAGGCCCAATCAATAAGCAGGATGGTTCTGCTTGGTTAGCCGCTGGCGAAACGGCTGATGATGGTACCTTAGCGGGTATGAACTTCTATGTGGAAGGCCTGTCAGGCACTATTCCCCAGTAAGCGTTGTCATTATTTAAAAAACCCAGCAATCGCTGGGTTTTTTTTTGACTTATCCCTGATATATCAATCCTTGATTATAAAATTAACAAACGCTAAAGGTTTAAAACTTAGATAATCCTGTTCCCTAGCAAAAGACTTAACCCCTGCTAAACTTAGGGCTTATCTCATGTTAAGACCCTAAGCTGATTATGTATCAACCCCTCAGTAAATACTGGCTAACAATAGCCCTGACAATCACATTACTCTTGATGTTTAACTCAGCTTGGGCAATCGAAGGCTCAACCCTAGCGTCAACCCTTCCAGCTAACCTTTTGCTTGTCCTTCTGGGTGCACTGATTACGCTTGTACTGTTTCGTTTAAGAACTAAAGGTCTACAAGACGCTGTTAAAAACCTGTCCGCAGAATTAAACCAACAGCGCCAATACCTTGAGAAATTAGATGCGCAGGTCATCTGCTCTAGGACGGATGCAGATCTTAATATCACCTATGCATCTAAAGCTTTACAGAAAATATCTGGGTACACAGAGTCAGAGCTATTGGGTCAACCTATTACACTTCTTCTAGATCCCAAACTAGGATCTGAGCTATATGACGAGATCATTGAGACAATTAACGATGAGGGGTATTGGAGGGGTACGGTTCGTCATCAGGGCAAGGGTTATAAATATTATTGGGTTGAATCAATCGTTGAACCGCTGTTCGATCAGGCGGGCCGACTTTGCGGGTATAACCAAATACGTCAGGATGTCACTTCACAGAAAAGACTTGAAGAGCTTTGGATGACAGACCACCTTACGGGTCTCGCAAATCGTCAAAGTATCGATGAGATATGGGAGCGAGAAATTCTTAGGTCCTTACGTTACGGAGATCTTTTCAGTGTATTGTTGATCGATATCGACCACTTCAAACGCGTCAATGACACCTATGGCCATCTATGTGGTGATGATCTGTTATACGAGTTTGCGTTATTACTAAAAGCGAGCTGCCGGGATACTGATCATGTCGGGCGTTGGGGTGGTGAAGAGTTTATTGTGCTGATTCCAAACACAAATTTGAGTAGCGCTGTTCTTATGGCCGATAAACTTCGGGCTACAATTGCAGCACATGTGTTTAAAACAGTTGGCACCCTGACCGTCAGTATCGGTGTTGCAACATACCGCAATGGAATGACTGAGGATGATCTCTTTCAGCTAGCTGATAGCGCACTTTACCGTGCTAAATCTAACGGCCGTAACCGAGTTGAGGTGGGACATACGAGTGGACGCGAACATACAACAGTGCTGCCCAGCACAACATTTGAGGAAAAAGAGTCAATTTCCACAAAGCAATTGCACTAGCCAGCATCGCTAACAACCGAAAAACAACTAGCGAAAATAGCGCTTAAAGATACAACCTACAGCAGAAGTGACACTTTTAGGTTCCTTTACACTCATTCGAATAGCCTTATACCGCTTCCCAACTCTGCTTTTTGCGATACAAAGTAGACGGGCTGAGCTCTAACATAGCAGCCGCCTTAGGAATATTTCCCTCACACAACTCTATAGCGTTCTCTATAAAGATTCTTTCTATCTCAGCCAAAGGACGAATATCACTTAAACAAGTGGCTAACAGCGATGATGAGTGTGTTTTACTGCTTTTCCGTTTACGAGGCGCCTTAGCAAGTGTTTTGTGCATGCTTGCCTTAACAATGGCGCTGAAGCTATCGAGTGGTGGTGGCAGATGTTTGACATCGATGATGCCTCCCTGATGAAGAACCACAATATTTCGCACAACGTTTTGCAACTCACGTACGTTACCGGGCCAGCTGTACTGGCGCAAAACCGATTCAGCAGGCGCTGAAAAACCCTCGTATGCTTTAGTCTCTTCGCGAGAAAAGCGGCGTAAGAACTGCTCGGCGATCAACATAATATCGTCACCACGTTCACGCAATGCAGGCATAGCGATTGGTATTACGTGAAGGCGATAGTAGAGATCCTCACGAAAACGTCCCGCTTTTACCTCTTCAAGTGGTTCTCGATTGGTGGCACAAATAAAACGGACATCAACCGCTTCATCAGTATTACTACCCACTTTTTGAACAATACCGGTTTGAACAAACCGCAAGAGTTTGGTTTGCAGATCAAAACTCATCTCACCAATTTCATCAAGAAAGAGCGTGCCACCATTCGCCATTGACGCAGCACCCTCTCGATTCGCAGTAGCACCGGTAAAAGCGCCTTTGATATGACCGAAAATTTCGGACTCCATCAAATCCTTGGGTATCGCAGCACAGTTGAGTGCTATAAATGGACCATCTGAACGAGCACTTTGACGATGCAGAGCCTCAGCACATAACTCTTTACCTGTACCGCTCTCACCGGTAATAAATACCGATGCTTTGCTAGGGGCTGCTCGCTTTATCAGCTCATATATGTCGTGCATGATTTCGCTTGCACCAACAAAGCTATGAAACTGTTTTGATTTTGAACTTTCGAAAGAGTGATCTGCACCCGCTCTGTTTCTAGCGAGTGCCAGGGCACTCTTTACCGTTGAACGAAGGCGACGAGAATCGAAGGGTTTTTCTAAAAAGTCGTAAGCGCCTAAGCGCATAGCATCAACGGCTTTACCAATAGACCCATGTGCGGTCATTACGACTACACTTGTGTTTGATATACCATCAGTGAGCTGCTGAAGGATTTCAAAACCGTCTCCATCAGGGAGCTTTATATCAAGCACAACGACTGAGTAACTGCGCTCTCCAAGAAGTGATTTGGCGTCTTTTATTGTGCTGGCTACATCAACAGGAATTGATTCTGATTTCAGATACTCAGTGTAAATACGCCTTAAACTGGCACTATCTTCAACGATTAAAACTTCGGGAAGAATCTCAGACATCTCTAATTCCATTCAACGTACCCATCCATGGGCAGAAATAATCAGCCTAACTCAGCTATTTAATTTTGTGGAGAACTCTTGCAATGCGCCAAGAACGGCATCCAATTTAGCTGGAATTTCAGGCACAAGTGACTCGACTAACTCTAGGTCGCCCGATGCGGCTCCTTTTTCAATTTTCTCACTCAAAAGGCGCAAGCTTTCTGCACCAAAGGTCGCTGATGTTCCTTTCAGTGAATGGGCCTCAACTGAGAGTGCAGAGAGATTTCGAGACGCTAGATTCGAATTGATATTCTCTAAACGTTGAGCAGACTCAACCTCGAACACCTCAATTAGACTCGGTAAAAAGTCAACGGAGGTATCATCAAGTAGGCGCCCCATTATGGATAAGTTCAGCACCTTCGAGATCGATGATGCGAAACTGGGTTCTAGTAAATCCATCACGGCAGACATAGTATTTCCTCTTCAGTAAATGAGAAACTCCAATGAGTTAATGTCTACTAAGCAATTTAAATACCAACTTTGTATTTGGTCTTAAAAAAAATTTTTAATGCGATTAAATGTCATCGAAAGCATAGATGCTAATTAAGCAGCCACAATCTTCCCTAATCAACTTAGCTTTATGCTTCGCATTTTGCAATTAATTTGCGCATTACACTTGGCACAAATAGTGCTTTGTTTTGGTTTATGGACATCGAATAATAAAGAGCTAAGCCTCAATTCATCAAACCTATGCCCGGAGTTAATTCGCACATGCAATCCCCAATAACTGAGCATCATAATTCTGACTTTGCAAGCCCGATGACGGTTTTAGTGGTAGATGACAGCGCCACTGAGCGCATGCGAATTACACATTTGCTAACACAGTTGGGCTACAAATCAGTCGTTGCAGAGAATGGCGAGGATGCACTGGTTAAGATGCAAATGCATACTTACAGGCTCATCATTAGCGATCAGATGATGCCTGTAATGGACGGTCGTGAGCTCTGTCGCACGCTTAGAGCCTCGAAGAAGTATCAGCAGCCGTACATCATTATGCTGACCGCAAATGGTGAGACAGATGATCTAGTAGCCGGTATGGATGCAGGCGCTGATGATTTCCTTGAAAAGCCTTGCCACAAAGAAGAACTTCGAGTGCGCCTCGCAGCAGGGCTAAGAACAATCAACATGCGTAACGAAATTGAAGCTCAGAACCAGGAACTGAGCTACGCCAACGAGGCGTTACAAAAAGCGCACCAGCAGACCGAAGATGAACTTGCACTCGCTGCCCGGCTACAGACAGAGTATGTTCCAGAGGCGCAGTGGCTCAGTCCCGACTTACAATTGGAAACCCATTTTGCGATGACCCGCGGCATTGGGGGTGACTCAATGGGAGTGGTAAAACCAGCTCCTGACCAGGTACTGCTCTATCAGATTGATGTCATGGGACATGGCATAGCCTCGGCTATGCTCTCTTTTGCATTGCAAAATGCAATTCAACAAATGCTTAATTACTACATAAGCCAAAACTCCCTACCCCCTTTGCATCAAATCTGTAGACGTCTTAACGAGCGATTTCCGAGCGACCGCTTTTCCGGACTCTATTTTACAATGTTGATCGCACTTATAGACGAAAAGGGCAATAAGCTCAGGTACTGCCAAGCGGGCCACCCTCACCCTTGTGTTGTAAGTCCAGATGGAGAGCAGCTTCAGATTACTCGGGGAAGCTTTCCTGTTGGAATATTTGACTTTGCCGATTATGAAACACGCACCCTACCCTTCGTTCCCGGAAGCGCCATTCTGATCAGTAGTGATGGTCTTTTTGATGTGGAGTCACCGCAGGGCCAAGCACTCGGGCGCGAAGCAGTAGAAGAGCTTCTTTCACAAAATATAAGCCAAGACGCTGATGTTATTATGGATAAGTTGGTAGCAAAAAAACGCAGCTGGCAAAAACAGAGTCTGCTGACCGATGACATATCCGTCATGTTGATCAAACGCAGTCAAAATGAGCAATCTCCCTTATCTGCTCAAGAGCGACCATTAAGATTAGGTATGCGCTGCATAATGGACGATGTAGTCAAGGTGTTAAACGAGACCGAAACACATCTTAAATTGCTCCGAATTGATGAAGGGATAATTGCTCGGGTTCAAACCTCTCTTGCTGAGCTGCTCAATAACTATGTTGAACATGCAGTATGGGACGAAAGCGACACCAACCCCCTAGTAGAGTTGACGCTAATCGTCACCCCAAACTCTATCAACATAGAAATTGAAGAGTATGCATCGTCAATCCCTCATATCTGCCCACCCAAGCCAATGGATGTTACCGCAGAATCGGGCCGTGGTTATCACATTCTTATGCACTGGGTGGATCAAATCAAAACAGACCGAATAAGGGGCCAGAATAGGTGGTCACTGAAATACCGGCTATAAAACCAATAAACATGGCATATAAATTGCTGTATATAGTTCAATTGCATCTACATAAAGTGTACTGCAGGGTCATAAATTTAAAGAGGTATATCCTATGACAGTTAGTGTCACTAATTACGGCGAAGCTGAAGTGATTCATTTGCCAGAAAAGCTAACAATGGCCAACGCAACAGAGATTAAAAATGATTTAACCCAGATGTTAGATAAGGGGCATCATCGTCTCGTGTTAGACATGGCCGGTGTAAATTTCACTGATTCCAGCGGCCTAGCTGTACTCGTCGCTTTATATAAAGGCATTACATCCGTTAAAGGCCGTGCGGTACTGCTGTCACCACAACCGAGTGTCCAATCTCTTCTTGAGTTGACACGGCTGCAAGAGCTCTTTGAGATATTCCAGGATCCCCGCGCCGCTATCGAACGCGTAAAAACGGCTTAACACGATAATAAATGTGTGAATATTGACACACGTCTGGCCTGAAAAACGATCTCAAGGGATAGCGCCAATCCATCGGGTGCGCTATCCCTCCCTTCTTTCGCCTGATCTTAATTTCATACTCACCTTAGACAGGCGTTTGGTTGTTTTAACACCCGCGACACGCCTCATTAAACGTTCGCATGGTCTATTTCACGCTAAAAAAGCGCCATGAGTGATCATTTTCCTAATACCTCATATCAGCTCAAACAATGTGAAGTGTTAAGGCTTGGCACAGGGCTTGCAGACTTATTAAACATTCACATTTTTATTCAGAGAAAAATTGCAACTGATGAATCGATTCGCACTCAATACAGGTTCAAATATGCACACCCAAGAGATATTTACACCCAGTAATGTGCAACAGCTCCACGCAGGGCTTGTGTTTAATACACTCGATGCAGAAACCTTTGCTCGCTGGATATCTATGAGCCTTTTTACACCGGGTAACCAGACGATCATATTTACCGATGCGATCGCCCTAAATTTAATAGGTGAAGACAGGTTAGCCTTTGAGTCGTTGCGCCATGCAGATCTACTCATACCTAAAGGGCAGAGTCTTAAACTGATGATTAATACGGCAACCATTAATCAGCTCCCCGCGGCATCAACCGAGAGACTATACCAAGAGCTTCTTGCAGAGATTGAACATCGTTCAATTAAACTGAGCCTTTTGGTTGAGAAAAATAGCTCTAGCTCAAAACTCGAAGCGTTATTTAAACAACTTTACCCTAGCTTAGAATATGACATTCTATGGGTAGACAACGCCTACAGATTCAGTACTAGCG
>Ga0209137_1003416_pt1 | contig 13311 bp, 14 predicted proteins | sample SaaInl5LU_22_DNA_FD_184642 | JGI IMG/M metagenome (GOLD analysis project Ga0209137, IMG submission 184642) | Marine microbial communities from expanding oxygen minimum zones in the Saanich Inlet - ESP_105LU_22_DNA (SPAdes) (version 2) | ecosystem: Environmental > Aquatic > Marine > Intertidal... | reverse complement strand
TAGATGACCAAACAGGTGAGGCAAAATCTATAGTTGAAATTTATAAACGCGATGGAAAAGTTTTTGGTAAAATTGTTTCTATTTTAAACCCAGAAGTAAAGGACGCGCTTTGCTTAAAATGTGAAGGAGAGGATAAAAATAAGCCTGTTTTGGGTTTCGAACTTATCAAGAATATTACAAAAGAAGGACGCTATTATAAAAACGGAACTATTTTCGATCCAGAACATGGCAAGAAGTATAAATGCAGATTAATGCTAACCGAAAATCCTGATATATTACAAGTAAGAGGCTATATTGCCTTTTTATATGCTTCACAATATTGGCAACGAGTTAAAGAAAGATAATAGAGTTTATCATATTTATTTCTCAGTTGTTAGTAAATTAACGAGATATCAATACATCGAATACCAAACACTAAAAATCGAATACTGAATACTAAATTTTGAGTCATTTCATAGACGTTATATTACCAATTCCTTTGGAAAAAATGTTTACTTATAGCATTACCAAAGCCGAATCTCAATTTTTAAAAGTTGGTATGCGTGTATCTGTACCTTTTGGTAAAACTAAAATACACGCAGGTTTGGTTGGCGCAATACATACCAATCCGCCTTTAATTTATGAGGCCAAACAAATTCATCAAATTTTAGACGAAAAGCCTATTGTTACCTCAAAACAACTATCTTTTTGGCAATGGATTGCAACTTATTATATGTGTACAATAGGTGAAGTTATGCGTGCAGCTTTACCAAATGCCTTTATTTTAGAAAGTGAAACACTCGTAAGTAGAAACTTAAATAAAGACATAAAAGATACTGATTTAAAAGACGATGAGTATCTGGTTTTTGAAGCCTTACATCATCAATCTACACTAAAAATTCAGGAGATTTCTAATATTTTAAATAAAAAGAATGTGCTTCCTGTAATTAAACGGCTTATCGATAAAGAGGTTATTTTACTACAGGAAGAAATATACGATAAATACAAACCCAAATATGTTAGGTATGTAAAATTGCAAGTAGAATATACAAGTGAAATTGGATTACATCAATTGTTAGATGATTTAAGTCGTGCTGAAAAGCAAAGACAAGTGGTTATGACCTTATTTTCTATTTCAGCAAAAACAAAAAAACCAATAAAAGTTAAAGATTTAGTTGTAGAGTGTGGAAGTTCTTCAGCTGTTATAAAAACTTTAATAGATAAAGGTGTTTTAGAAGAATATCATATTCAAACCGACCGTATAGAATATGATGGTGAAGAAAACGAAGCAACCAAAACTTTAAACGAATACCAAACTGAAGCGCTTAAGCAAATAGAAAAGACTTTTAAAACTCAAAATGTAACGTTGTTACATGGTATTACGTCTTCTGGCAAAACAGAGGTTTATGTAAAGCTTATAGAGCAAATTCTGGCCCAAGGAAAACAAGTATTGTATTTGTTGCCTGAAATTGCTTTAACAACACAGTTAGTTACCAGACTTCAAAATTATTTTGGAGAACAGGTTTCTGTTTTTCATAGCAAATACTCAGCTCACGAACGTGTTGAGGTTTATAATCATGTGTTGGGTAATTCCGCGAAAGCGAAAATAATTTTAGGAGCACGTTCGTCTATATTTTTACCATTTCATGATTTAGGATTAATAATAGTAGACGAAGAACACGAACAGTCCTTTAAGCAATTTGATCCAGCGCCTCGTTATCATGCACGTGATGCAGCAGTTGTTTTGGCGCATTTACATCAAGCAAAAACATTGTTAGGTAGTGCAACACCAAGCTTAGAAAGTTATAATAATGCAGTAGAAAAAAAATACGGAATAGTAGAAATTAACCGTCGTTATAATAATGTGCAGCCACCAGAAATAGAATTGGTAGATATTGCAGATAAGCACAAAAAGAAGCGCATGAAAGGTCATTTTAGCGATAGAATGATTGAAGAAATTACCGATGCTTTAGACCAAGGTCATCAAATTATCTTATTTCAAAACCGAAGAGGTTACTCACCAATTGTAGAGTGTAATACTTGTGGACATTCGCCACAGTGTCCTAATTGCGATGTGAGTTTAACCTACCATCAATACAGAAAACAATTGCGTTGTCATTATTGTGGACATAACAATGCCATGTTACAAAAATGTATGGCTTGCGGCACTTCTAATTTAGATACTAAAGGCTTTGGTACAGAACAAATAGAAACTGAAGCTAAAATATTATTTCCGAAGGCTAATGTTGCACGAATGGATTTAGATACCACACGTGGCAAATATGGATACGAGAAAATAATTACAGCCCTAGAGCAACAGGAAATAGATATTTTAGTAGGTACACAAATGCTTACAAAAGGTTTAGATTTTAGAAACGTGAAGCTTGTAGGTATAATGAATGCAGATAATATGCTTAATTTCCCAGATTTTAGAGCACATGAGCGAAGTTTTCAACTCATGCTTCAGGTTTCGGGTCGAGCAGGAAGAACTCAAAAACGAGGTAAAGTCTTAATTCAAACGTATAATCCGTATCATAAAATTTTACAGCAAGTCTCTACCAATGATTACGTTGGTATGTTTAAAGAACAATTACAAGAACGACGAGATTTTAAATATCCTCCTTATTTTAGACTTATAAAAGTGACACTAAAACATAGAGATTATACAAAAGTAGAAACAGCAAGCGATTGGTTTGCAAAATCTTTAAGGCTAGTATTTAAAACAAATGTTTTAGGGCCAGAATTTCCACCTGTATCTCGTGTTAGAAATCAATATTTAAAAAATATCCTTATTAAAATACCACAAGCACAATCGTTAGGAAAAACAAAAGATGCAATAAAGAAAATTAATTTTAGTTTTGAGGCTGTACCAGCTTTTAAAGGTGTACGTGTTATATTAAATGTAGATAATTATTAACTGTTTGTTTGTATTTAAAACAAAAAAAATCTTACTGTTACATGGTAGGATTTTCCAGCTATTAATCAAATGCTAAGTGTGTTAGATGTTGTTTAAGGCATCAACAAACATGGTTTTTTTATTCCTACTTAAAGGAATTTCATAAGATCCAACTTCAACATTTTTACTATTAAATCGGTCTACTTTATCTAAATTTACAATGTAAGATTTATGAATCCTTAAAAATTTACCATCAGGTAATTCATCTTCAAAAGCTTTCATTGTCGATAATACAACTAGAGAAGTGTCTTCTGTTACTAACTTAACATAATCTCCAAGAGCTTCAATCCACTTTATATCCTTAATGTAGACTTTACGTTTTTTAAGATTACTTTTTACAAAAATATGTTCGCCTTCTGTTTCGTTGAAGTCTAATTTTAGTTTGTGTTGTTCTAGAGCTTTACCAACAGCCTGATTAAAACGTTCTCTGGTAATAGGTTTTTGTAAATAATCTGTAGCATCGTAATTAAAGGCTTTAAATGCGTATTCTGTTTTTCCCGTTACAAAAATAATTTGAGGCTTGTTATTTAATACATCTAACAGCTCAAAACCATTAAGAACTGGCATTTCTATATCTAAAAAAATAAGGTCTACTTTATAGGTGTTCAAACCATTTTTTGTCTCTAGTGCACTACTATATTGAGCTATAAGATTTAGTGCACTATTACTCTCTATCAATTTAACAATTAAAAGTCTTTGAATTGCCGAGTCATCAACAACTACACAATTTAGAGTCATAGGTTATTTATATTTAGATAATATCATCGTCAATGTTACAAAAAATTCGGATTAAATCCAAAAAACATCGCTTAAACGTAATCTTTAACATTTTTTTATGCACTTAATCGAATGGTTTTTTATGTTTTTAATTTAATTAGAAAAGAATTGTGTGTTTTAATAAAAAGACTTATTTTTGCACTCATTTTTAACACAATAAAATAGATTTTTATGAATCATTATGAAACTGTTTTCATCTTAAATCCCGTTTTATCTGAAACTCAGATAAAGGAAACAGTACAGAAGTATGAAGAATTTCTTACTAGTAGAGGAGCAAAGATGGTATCAAAAGAAGATTGGGGCTTAAAGAAGTTAGCTTATCCAATTCAAAACAAAAAAAGTGGCTTTTACCACTTATTTGAGTACACTGTAGAAGGTGAATACATTAATGCTTTAGAAGTAGAGTTTAGACGTGATGAACGTTTTATGCGTTACTTAACTGTAGCTTTAGACAAGCACGCGATTTCGTGGGCAGAAAGAAGAAGAGTTAAACTTAAACAAAAAGCGTAATTATGGCATCTATAGAGCAACAAGCAAAAGGAAAAAAAGAAGGCGAAATTAGATATTTAACGCCTTTAAACATAGACACTAATAAGCAAAAAAAATACTGTCGTTTTAAGAAATCTGGTATCAAATATGTAGATTATAAAGATGCAGATTGGTTATTAGGCTTTATAAACGAACAAGGTAAAATTTTGCCAAGACGTTTAACAGGAACTTCTTTAAAATACCAAAGAAAAGTATCTGTAGCTGTAAAAAGAGCGCGTCATTTAGCGTTATTACCTTATGTAACAGATTTATTAAAATAAAATTATCATAACAATGGAACTTATATTAAAACAAGACGTTGAAAATTTAGGATTTAAAGACGATGTTGTAACGGTTAAGAACGGTTATGGTAGAAACTTTTTAATTCCTTCAGGACACGCTGTATTAGCTACATCTTCTGCAAAGAAAGTATTAGCCGAAAACTTAAAGCAACGTGCTTACAAAGAAAAGAAAGAAATCGAAGATGCTACTGCAATTGCAGAGGCTCTTAAAGGTTTAGAAATTAAAATCGCTTCAAAAACTGGTCAAGGAGACAAGTTATTTGGTTCTGTAAATAATATTAATGTTGCAGAAGCATTAGAAAAAGAAGGTCACTCAATAGACAAAAAATTCATCTCAGTTCAAGGTGGAAATGTAAAACGTCTAGGAAAGTATGATGCTACTGTACGTTTACACAGAGAAGTATCTGTAGACATTCAGTTTGAAGTTGTAGCGCAAGCTTAAGATTTTAAATCACATCAAATAAAACCGTTTGGAGCTACTCTAAACGGTTTTTTTAATTTATAAATTTTGCTTAAAAAAAACAGTTTTTTAATATGAGCAAAAGCTGATTATTTCAATAAACTTGTTTAAAGTAACCATTTGACATTAAAAAAATAAGAAATACCAAATGAAATATTCTAGACTTACAAAAGAACAATTTGAAGAACTACATCAAGAATTTATTAATTTTTTGGCAACTCAATCTATAACAGGAGACGAGTGGCAAGATATCAAGACAAATAAACCAGAAGTCGCAGAACAAGAGTTAGATATCTTTAGTGATTTGGTTTGGGAAGGTGTTTTAAACCAAACTAAATATTTAGAGCACATATCTCCAAAAGATATTCATTTGTTTACACTAAATGAAGACCATATGCACCTTATAGGTATTAAAGTAAAAGAAGACGTAGATTTAACGACTGCAGAAGGTTTTAATTGGTTAAGAGCAAACTTGATGCATGATCATGTAGAGTTTGTTCAAGCAAAAAAAGACTATACTGATGATAAAAATTTAGATAAGTTTACACTCATTCAACAAGGTTCTAATATTACAAAAGGAGAACTGTATCAATATATGTTTAAGCTTATAAATTAACAAATTCGTGAGAAGGCAGTAATCTCATTAATTAACTTTCATAATTTATAACTAATAAACTATTTTTGTCATTCATGCGAATCTATAAAGACATTAGAAAATAAGTAATAATTAAAACAAATCCCTTTTTTTAAGGGAATATTATGGCACAAAAACCAAGCATACCAAAAGGAACAAGAGATTTTAATCCAGAGCAAGTTGCTAAACGTAACTATATTTTTAGTACCATAAAAACTTGTTTTGAAACTTTTGGTTTTCAGCCTATAGAAACACCAAGCTTTGAAAATAGCGAAACGCTAATGGGAAAGTATGGTGAAGAAGGTGATCGTTTGATTTTTAAGATTTTAAATAGTGGTGATTTTTTATCAAAAGTAAATAATCAGTTATTTGCTGATAAAAACTCTAATAAAATTACTTCTAGTATCTCAGAAAAAGCCTTACGTTACGATTTAACAGTGCCTTTCGCGCGTTATGTTGTTCAACACCAAAACGAAATAGAATTCCCATTTAAACGCTACCAAATGCAACCGGTTTGGAGAGCAGATAGACCACAAAAAGGACGTTTTAGAGAATTCTATCAATGCGATGCAGATGTTGTTGGTAGTGAGAGTTTATGGCAAGAAGTAGAGTTTGTACTATTGTATGATATAGTATTTGATGCATTAGGTTTAAAAGGCACAACCATAAAAATTAACAATCGTAAAATACTGTCTGGTATAGCAGAAGTTATAGGAGCAAGCGATAAGCTTATTGATTTTACAGTTGCATTAGATAAATTAGATAAAATAGGAGAGGAGAAAGTTAAAGAAGAAATGTTGGGTAAAGGTATTCCGCAAAACGGAATAGATAAACTACAGCCATTATTCTCGTTAACTGGAAGTTTCGATTCTCAAATAGAAAGCTTAAAACAGATTTTAAGCGCTTCCGAAGAAGGTAAAAAAGGTATTGAAGAATTACAATTTATAAACAATGCGATACAAAGCCTTGGCTTAAAAACATCTATATTACAGTTAGATGTAACTCTTGCACGTGGTTTAAACTATTATACAGGAGCCATATTCGAAGTTTCTGCACCAGAAGGCGTTAAAATGGGCTCAATTGGTGGAGGAGGACGATATGCTGATTTAACTGGTATATTTGGTTTAAAAAATGTAAGTGGAGTAGGAATTAGTTTTGGTCTAGATCGCATCTACCTTGTATTAGAAGAATTAGATTTGTTTCCAGAGACCATAACTAAAAGTACAGAAGTATTATTTGTAAATTTTGGAGATAAAGAAGCGCTATTTAGTTTAAAAGCAATAAAATCTTTACGAGAAGCAGGTGTTAACTCAGAATTATATCCAGATAGAATAACTAATGGTAAGCATATGAAAAAGCAAATGAATTATGCAAACAAACGCAATATACCATTTGTGGTACTAGTTGGTGAGGAGGAAATGAATAATAGTTTATATACTTTAAAAGATATGAAATCTGGTGAGCAAAAAAAAGTGTCTTTAGATGTTTTAATTTCCTCAGTTAAATAAAGAAATATAGCTAACCTTATTGATTACCAAAAGATTAATTAAGCTTGATAATAAATAAAGTCTAACACGAAGGTGTTAGACTTTTTACTTGTAGCGAGAACGAGAATTGAACTCGTGACCTCCGGGTTATGAATCCGACGCTCTAACCGACTGAGCTACCTCGCCATAATTTTGAGTGTGCAAATATAAAAACAAATTCATAGTGCACAAACATAAAAGTGAATTAAAATTTTTATTTAATTTTTTTTCAAAACTTATTAATTAATGTATATATTGGAGACATAATATATATAGATAACCTACAAATGGACGAAAAAGTAAAATACGAAATGGAGTTTCCCATACATGCCTCATCTTCAATGCTTTATCAGTATATCTCTACACCTTCAGGGTTGTCTGAATGGTATGCAGATAATGTGAATTCTCGAGGAGAGCTTTTTAAGTTTATTTGGGATGGAGCAGAGGAACAAGCAAAATTATTGACAAAAAAGAGTGGAGAGCTTATTAAATTTCGTTGGTTAGAAGATGAAGGCGAATCTTATTACTTTGAAATTAGAATTCAAGTAGATGAAATCACTAAAGATGTTTCTATAATGATAACCGATTTTGCAGAAGAAGATGAAATTGAAGAAGGGAAAATGCTTTGGGAAAATCAAATCTCAGATTTGAAACAAGTACTAGGCTCGGTCTAAAAAAAATACATATTTTAAAGTTATATTTGTGCTGAAGAAATTCAGCACTTTTTTATGATAAACATTAACGGAAATTTTAGCAATAACAGTCAAGTAATAACACCAGAAAACCGAGGTTATAGCTATGGTGATGCTTTATTTGAAACTATTAAGTTTTCTCATGGGAAACTATTGTTTCTAGAAGATCATTATTTTAGGTTAATGGCTTCCATGCGTATAATGCGAATGGAAATACCTATGTTTTTTACAATGGAGTTTTTTGAAGCAGAAATACTTAAAACTATTGAAAAAAACAATTTAACTAATACATCAGCTAGAGTTAAGATTCAAGTGCATAGAAATAGTGGTGGTTTATATTTGCCAACAAATAAAGAGGTTACATTTATTATATCTGCGAAAGCTTTAGATACAGATTTTTACTTATTAAGTGAAGAGTCTTATGAAGTAGATTTATTTAAAGATTTTTACGTAGCTCCAGGATTATTGTCTTCATTAAAAACCAATAACAAAGCTATAAATGTAATAGGAAGTATTTTTGCTAAAGAAAACGATTTAGATAATTGCTTGTTATTAAACACAAGTAAGAGTGTAGTGGAAGCTTTAAATGGAACTATTTTTCTTGTAAAAGGTTCTGTAATTAAAACACCACCTTTGGCAGATGGTTGTTTAAAAGGCATTATGAGACAACAAATTATTAATGTAATAGAATTATTGCCAGATTTTACTTTAGAAGAAACTTCTATTTCGCCTTTCGAACTTCAAAAAGCAGACGAGCTTTTTATTACTAATGTCATTCAAGGCATACAGCCTATTACAAAGTATAGAAAAAAGACTTTTGCTACAGAAGTAAGTAAAATGTTACTTCAAAAAGTAAATGTAAAAATTAGATTAGGTTAGTTATAACTTGGATTTTCTGGTGCATTTGACCAAATACTATAATTACCGCCTAATTCTACCATTTTTTCTTTCCAGAAAAACTCATAGTCTTTTTCTATTATAGATTTTTTGTAACTATTTTTTGTAACTACCCACGAGTTAGATTTTAATTCTTCTTCCAATTGGTTTAATTCCCATCCAGAGTAGCCTAAAAAGAATTTTATGTCTTTTTCGTTTATTTTATTATCTACAATAAGTTTAGAAACTTCACTAAAATCACCTCCCCAAAAAATACCTAAAGAAATTTCTATGCTATTTGGTATAAGTTCTGGAACTTTATGAATAAAATATAGATTGTCTTGTTCAACAGGTCCACCATTATACACTTTAAAAGGCGCTTCAATTTCTGGAATTAAATCGCTAATAGTAAAGTCTAGAGGCTTATTAAGTATAAAACCTATAGAACCTTCTTTGGTGTGATCTGTTAATAATACAATAGAACGATTAAAAGATAAATCGCCAATTATTGATGGTTCTGCGACTAACAAATCTCCTTTTGTTGGCTTGGTTAAAATCATATAAAAGAGAAATTTATAAAATAAATGTAAACTTTATTTATTTAAAAAACAATAATTTTAGTGCTTTATAATAGTCAAAAAACTAAAAAAGCCTTCTTAGTAGAAGGCTTTTTGTAAGTTATAATGGAGTAAAATTAGTTTACTGCACTAGCTAAATCAGATCCAGCTTTAAACTTAACAACATTTTTAGCTTTGATTTTGATAGTCTTTCCTGTTTGAGGGTTTCTTCCGTCTCTTGCAGCTCTTTTTGAAACTGACCAAGAACCAAATCCTACTAATGAAACTCTGTCACCTTTTTGTAAAGCGCCTTCAATTTCAATTAACGCACACTCTAAAGCTTTCTTAGAAGCTGCTTTAGTAATTCCTGCGTGTTCTGCCATTGCATCGATTAAATCTGTTTTGTTCATAATTTTAATTTTAAATATTAATAAATAGTTGGTAAACAATATTTTTGTTATATCCTCCTACAAATTTATACGGATTATGCTACTATGCAAGTAATAGCAAGGGAAATACCTTATTTTGTTGATAACTTAAAGCATTTGTTAATAAAGATGCTCATTTTTTGTGTTTTTTAAATTTTATAGTATATATAGGGCTTAGAGCATTTTAGCTTCAGTTTTAAAGGTGTAACCATTTAAAAGTGATTTTATATCCATTGTTCGCTTTCCTGGAAGTTTAATATCTAATATATTAATGTAACCTTCTTTTACAGCAACTTTTACTTCTTTTTTAGTAGAAATAATGGTTCCTGAATTAAAATTATGGTCAATAATTTCTTTTTCAGCAGTATAAATTTTCACATCTAACAAATCTTCGCCATTAATAAGCTGGCACCAAGCAGCAGGATAAGGACTTAAACCGCGTATTTTATTATAAATAATATTAATAGAAGCAGTCCAGTCTATTTTGCAATTGTCTTTATTTAATTTAAAGGCAGTTCTAGAAATGGCATCTTCTGGCTGTGGAGTGGTCTGTAATGTCTCTCTAGCTATCGCTTTTACTGTTTTTAATACAAGATTGCTTCCTAAGTACATTAGTTTATCGTGAAGGCTTCCAGCAGTCTCGTTTGGCTCAATAGCTATTTCATCTTGAAAAATCATTTCGCCTGTGTCTATTTTTTCATCTATAAAAAAAGTCGAGACACCAGTTTTAGTCTCTCCATTTATAATAGCCCAATTAATAGGTGCTGCTCCTCGATAATTTGGTAGCAAAGAAGCATGTAAATTAAAAGTGCCAAGTTCTGGCATTTGACACACTACTTTTGGTAACATTCTAAAAGCTACTATAATTTGTAAATTAGCATTTAAACTTTTTAACTCTTCTAAAAAGGCTTCGCTTTTTAAATTAGTAGGTTGTAAAATAGTAAGTCCTTTTGTCTCTGCATATTCTTTAATAGCGCTTTTATTTAATTTTCTGCCTCGACCAGCAGGTTTGTCTGGAGCAGTAATGACACCAACAATGTTATATTCTTGCTCTATTAAGGTATCTAAAATGGTTACAGCAAATTCTGGTGTTCCCATAAAAACAATTCTTAAGTCTCTTTTTTTACTCATTATATATGTGCTAATTTGTAAGTATTAGTATCTGTAACACTAATAATATTATGTTCTAGTAATTCTCTTAATTGTGCATTAATATTTTCTTCGGAAAAAGGAAGTTGTTTAAATAAAGCTCTCGAAGTGAGTTCACCGTGTTCTAAAGCTTGAATAATTTCTTTCTTAATAGCTCCAGAATCTAACTTTTTTGATGGTTTCCTAGTTATACAAACCGAACAAACACCACAATCTGAAATTTCAGTTTCTTCAAAGTAAGATAATAGCTGTACACTTTTACAAATGTCGTTATTATTAGAGTACTCTAAAACTGAAAGCACCTGTTTTTGCTTAAGTGCATTTTGCTGTTTAATAACTTTAGAAATCCTGTTTATTGTTTTATCGTCTTCACGAGGCATTAAATAGGTGATTTGCGCATCGGTTTTAGAATGTTTCAACGTTATTATTTCGGCTTTTTCTAATCTTGTTAAAACTTCAATTATTTTATCTTCATTTGTATTGGCTTTTTCAGCCATTAGTGTTGTGTTTATTTTAGTTTCCTGCTCGAAAGCACCACCATAAGTTCGTAAAATAGATTTTACAATAATGCTAATATCTGGATGTGTTTCTAAGTAGCTAAAGAGTGCGTTATTAGTAACAGTAAATAATACTGTTGTTCGGTTGTTAAACTGCTTAGATAAGGTTATAATACTTGTTCTGTCTAATAAAAGTATGGCATTATATGCTAGTAATGTATTAAAACCATATGTTTTACAAAATTTATTAAAATTAAAATCGAAGGTTTGCTCTTGTCCTTCTCCATAAGGCACTTGAAAATAACTACTTAGTTTTCTATAGACTAATTTAATAAAATCGACATTTGGTAATACTTTTAAAAACTGATTTTCAACTAATAAATCATCGCTTTTATTTTTTAATATTACTGCATAGGCTTTGTTTCCGTCTCGACCTGCTCGTCCTGCTTCTTGAAAATAGCTTTCTAAACTCTCTGGTAAGTTTAAATGGATTACTGTTTTTACATCAGGCTTATCAATGCCCATTCCAAAAGCGTTTGTGGCAACCATAACTTGCTTTTGGTTGTTCATCCAGCTTTCAATAGCCTTGTCCTTTTCGGTATTGCTCAAACCACCATGATAATAGGTCGCTGTAAAGCCACTATTTTCCAGAAAATTTGAAATGTCTTGAGTTGCTTTTCTATTGCGAACATAAACAATGGAACTAGCCTTGTTTTTTGTTAAAATAGCTTTTAGCCTAAAACGTTTATCGTCTTCGGCAAAAGTCATATAAGCCAAATTAGGTCTTAAAAAAGATTGTTTAAAGACTTTTGGATTAATAAAATCTAATGCTTTAATTATATCTTCAACTACATTTGGTGTTGCAGTTGCTGTTAAAGCGATAATGTTTACTGTAGGTTGTAGTTGTCTAAGTTTAATAATATTATTGTAACTTGGTCTAAAGTCGTTTCCCCATTGGCTAATACAATGTGCTTCGTCTACAGCAATTAAGTTAACGTTCATTTGTCTTATACGATCTTGAACAATATCTTGTTGTAAGCGTTCAGGAGAAAGGTAAAGAAATTTGTAGTTGCCATAAATACAATTGTCTAGTCGTGTATCTAGTTCTTTGTAAGATATTCCACTAGTTAACGCCATAGCTTTAATGCCTTTGTTTTGTAGTGCTTGTACTTGGTCTTTCATAAGTGCAATTAAAGGCGAAATAACAATACAAATGCCCTCTTTTACAAGTGCAGGAACTTGAAAACAAACCGATTTCCCTCCACCTGTTGGCAACAATGCAAAGGTGTCTTCTCCCTCTAAAACCGAATTAATAATGTCTTCTTGAAGCGGTCTAAATGAAGTAAAAGTCCAATAACGTTCTAATATGTTTATGGGATGGTTCACTAAAGTGCTTTTACAACATCAATTATATAATCTGCTCTAGCTTCGATAGAACCAAATGGTACATCTCTTAAATTGTAGCCATATTTTGTATAAGTTTCTAAAAGTTTTTCATGGATTTCTTGGGCTTGGTCAAAGTTTTCGTAGCGTTCATTATCATTAGTAAAAATATCTTGCCAAGGTGCTAAAATAAATACAGAATCGTATTTGTGTTTTTTACAAGCAATAGTAAAAAAGTCTGGATAAGTATCACCTTTAAAGTCCATATAAGCTTGAATATCTGGAATACCTCTGTCTAAAAAAACAAATTCGTTATCACTCTCTAAGGCTTCATTAAATTGCTCTATCCTTCCTTCTAAAAGCGTTTCGCTAAATTGTAAAGGATTGGTAAGAAATAATTGCTCTATTCCTCGTTCTCTAGCCTTTAAGATAACTTCTCTTGATATTTCTTCAGAACAAGTAAAACCTCTTTTTGTTAAGGCTTTAATTATAGAAGTTTTTCCACTTCCAGGACCTCCAGTAATGACTATTGTTTTAGTATTCAATTATGGTATGATTTTAGTTGTA
>Ga0209137_1003413_pt1 | contig 13317 bp, 21 predicted proteins | sample SaaInl5LU_22_DNA_FD_184642 | JGI IMG/M metagenome (GOLD analysis project Ga0209137, IMG submission 184642) | Marine microbial communities from expanding oxygen minimum zones in the Saanich Inlet - ESP_105LU_22_DNA (SPAdes) (version 2) | ecosystem: Environmental > Aquatic > Marine > Intertidal... | reverse complement strand
CAACTTAAATAAAAAAAGAGGACCGAAGTCCTCTCTTTACAGTCTCAACTGAGTGTACACTTGACTGCGAATTGAGCCTCTTGCCAGACTTGAACTGACGACCTGCTGATTACAAATCAGCTGCTCTACCAACTGAGCTAAAGAGGCATTAAAGTTACCTCATTCAGGCATTCTACTCCCAGCTCCGAGGAATTGTATCTAACTTAGCCCTACTCACCGCTGTACGGGTACCTGAAGATGTAACTTTGTTGGGGAGGAGGGACTCGAACCCCCACGCCGTTAGGAACGGATTTACAGTCCGTCGAGCCAACCAATTGCTCAACTCCCCATTAAATAAGAGCAGTCGTTAGGATACGTCGTCCTATTAACAGTAACTTACTTTTACCCCTGCAGAGGTGTACTGAACCTTTTACCCGCTCTATTGTGAACCCGACAGGATTCGAACCTGTGACCGTCTGCTTAGAAGGCAGATGCTCTATCCAGCTGAGCTACGAGTCCAATATGTGAGGGGCTTCACCTTCATGCGCGCTAAAGGTCCCTACCTAAGCAGTCCGTCGACTGTTCTCTTAGGGTTTTACGTTTAACTCCCCTCCTATATCTAAAATGGTAATTCTACTCCGGCCTCATCATACCCTACCTCTGTTGAGGTTTCTTGGTAGATTGCAAACTCATCATAGTAGAACTTGTACATTGCATACGGATTCTCGTCTAGATTTATGTAACCTTGACTCATACGTTCTCAAACTTCCAAACTAATCTTCTGACCTCATTGCCCAACTGATTATCGTTAGGTACTTGCTTTACGAGCTCCTTCACTATACTTGCAAAGTAGGCATCGTCATATAACTTATCCTTATCCATAAAACTTAAATTAATACATCCCAATCGGATGCTGCTAAGACTAACGCACGAGTTGAATCCATCGTAGGATCTTCTTTTACTAAAGCTAAAGCGTCTAATACAACTTCAGCTTCTAACCCTACGTACATTGCTTGCGCTAGTACTTCACTAACTACTCTCATGCTTTCTTCTCTCATAACCTTCCTTCCTTTTATCTTCGATAAAGATACGAAATAATTTTTACTTTTACAACTAAAATCCTAGATATTTCTTTCGATTAAACTCTAGATCATACTCCGGTCTTGGTTCACTATTCTCAAAAGAAGTCGCAGTTGGGTGGAGCTGCCAACAGCCTCCTCCCCACTTTTGAACTAAATACTGCTTATTAAGTAAATGTGCTGTCTCAATCTTCTTTCTTAATTCAGGATCAGATTTCTTAGATTGACTACCAGTAGTATTGTAATCTGTTGATCCTCCATGATAGTACGTTGCATTCAAGTCTGGGATGTAACGGAAAGGTGCATTAACCATTTTCATGATATGATCCATATCTTCACAATATGCTGGATAGAAGTTTTCGTCAAATAGTCCGTAATTTTGAATCACCCAATCCTTTATCAAAAATAAATCATAACTAGGAAGCCCTTCTGTACCTGTCTTCCCGAAAACCATTTGGATATCTTTAACCTGAGCTGCTTGGTTCATCTCCTGTAGGAACCCTGATCCAAAAGATACGTCATCATTTACTATCACCCAGTACGGAGCATTTAAGAATGACTTAATGATCAAGTTCCAAGCACCCGATACTCCTAGGTTAGCAGGTAAATGCGTTACGTAGAAGTTCTCGATGTAACGATGCTTCTGTCGCGCAATCTCGTTAAGTTCCTCAATGTACTCTTTATTACCGTTGTTGATTATAAAAAAAGATTCGACAGGATAATCTACACTAGCTATCAACCTTCTTAACCAATACGTGTCGATGATAGTGGCGGTTCCTATAACCGGAATTTTATCTGTATAACTCATTCTGTGTAACGCCAATTGCGTTCTTTCTTTTTATCGAACTTTTTATCGTCGCCGTGGTCTCGCGAGATCATCTTCCTTCTTATCCTTTGAGCTAGGTTTCTCTGCTCTTTTGTCTCTCTTTTCATCTCTCGGTACGTTCCACTGTTCATCCCAAAAGTAACCTACGTCACTGTCGTTAATCTTCCAATTCATCTAAAGATACGAAATTTACTTGTGCGTTAAAACTGTTCCGGAAAATTTGTTGTATGCACTCTCGTATGCATCATTGGGATCCTTGTACCTGTTTTCTTTGATGTACCTTGCGGCGGTACTTTGCCATTCCTTAAAAAAACCTTTATCGAAAGCGAGGTAGCCTAACTCCTCAATTCTATTTCCATTCATAATCCCAAATTAATGAAAAATTAAACAACAAGTAACATCCCTAATAAATAGCCCGGCTCAAAGGCCCGTAGGGACTTTTTTAGATATTCGCGCGTGGCACCTTCGGTGCGAGGGAAGACAAACGCCCGCCCCCACCCCTCGGTCTAACCAAACAACATATCCTTGCGGACTTGAGTTGTGTACAATTCGGTAGTAAAGCCGTCGGTGTCTTCTAATAATAAGATTGCTCCTTTAACTTCCACTACCTTCAAAAGCTTACCGGCATGTAAACCTTCTTTGACTGTAACAACATCTCCTGATTTAAAATTCATAACCTACTTACGTTTTCTAAAACCTTTAATATCTACTCTATGACTTGCGTCTTTATTAGGTGCTGCTTCTTGCTTCACCTTCTTCTTCGTACGACCTGTTTCTTTGTTGAACCATGTTAACCATTCACTGAATGCTTCGTAACGTTGCTTTGCTGATATTCTACTCATATTACATAAATTGACTTAAATCAACATCGTCAGACTTCTCGTCCTTCTTAATGTTGGAGACTACTGCCTCTGTTATCATAACTGTTCCTGCTACCGATACTGCATTTTCTAATGCTAGTCGAGTAACTTTAGCTGGATCGATAATACCTTCTCCTAGCATATTAGTCATAGCACATTCTGATAGATCGTAACCCATCCAGAAGTCTTCTTCATCATCAATCATATTCATTACCTGAATAAGACTAGCAGCGTTGTAACCTGCATTCTTTAAGATAGTCTGAAGAGGTTCCATGATTGAGTTGAATAAGATGGTATGTCCTTTTGCTCTATCTGTACCGTCTTTTCCATTATTGATAGTCATTGCTGCTCGATAAAGAGCTGTACCACCGCCTGGTAAAATACCTTCTTCTAATGCTGCTTTGGTAGCATGTAGAGCATCTTCGATACGATCTTTCTTCTCTTTCATCTCAATCTCAGAATGACCTCCTACATGTACGATAGCCACTCCTCCAATAAGACGTCCTAAGCGGTCCTGTAGGATCTCTATCTCGTAAGGTGATTTACTATTGTCGATGAGAGACTTAATCTCCTCCACTCTCTGCTCGATTGCTTCAGCTTCTCCTTTACCGTCTACAATTGTAGTCTCGTCTTTACCAACTGTAATCTTACGAGCATTACCTAGCCACTCAGAATTAAACTTATCCAATCGCATACCCTTCTCAGTACTTACAACAGTACCTCCTGTTAGGATTGCAATATCTTCTAACATAGCCTTCTTTCTATCTCCGAATTCTGGAGCTTTGACTGCTACTACTTGAAGAATACCTCTCATTTTATTAACGACCAATGTAGAGAGAGCCTCACCGTCAATGTCATCGGCAATGATTAGCAAAGACTTATTTTGTGAAGAACAAGCTTCTAATATCGGTAAAAGCTCTTTTGCGGCAGTAACCTTCTTATCTGTAATAAGAACCAATGGATTGTTCAAAACTGCACTCATTGAGTTGTTATCCGTAACAAAATATGGTGATTTGTAACCACGGTTGAATTGCATACCCTCGACTACTTCGAGGTATGTTTCTCCTGTTCTGGACTCTTCAATTGTTACAACTCCATCTCTACCTACCTTATCCATTGAAGCGGCGATAAGCTCTCCTACTTCTTGGTCATTATTTGCTGAGATTGTAGCGACTTGCTTTAGTTGCTCTTCGTCTGTAATCTCAACTGACATATCTTCAATGTACTGAATAACCTCTTTAGCAGCTTCTTCAATACCTTTTTTAATTTCTACAGCATTAGCTTCTTTATCGGCAATAGCGTCCATACCTCGTCTGAGGATGGATGCTGCTAGTAAAGTAGATGTTGTAGTACCGTCACCTGCTTGATCAGCAGTTCTAATAGATGCCTGCTTAACTAGCTGGGCACCAATATTTTCCATTACGTTTTCAAGATCGATAGCTTTAGCTACTGTCACACCGTCTTTAGTAGAGACTGGCATACCTTGAGATTGTTCGATAATAACATTACGTCCGTTAGGACCCATCGTTGCTGTAACTGCATCAGCTAACTTCTCAACTCCTGCTAGAAGTTGCTCTCGTGCTTCTGATGAAAACTTTATTTGATTACTCATATTATACTAATTCGTGATCGTCTGCTGGGTTATACGTTTCTTTAACTACACATAGGATTTCTCTGAAAGGAGTGATAAAGTATTCTTCGCTTTCAAATTCAATACGCAATGTACCGATCTTTGGTACTAATACGATATCTCCTACGTTAACGTTGTTTGTAATAAACTTACCATACTCTGACATACGTCCAGGACCTACAGCAACTACTTCGCCCATCTCAGGCTTTTCTTTTCCCATGTCCGGAATAACGATGTTGCCGTACATCTGCTCTCCTTCGTCGATAGGCTTAATTAACACTCTATCGTTTAGAGGTTCTAATACTTTCATACTTTAACTGAATTGATTATATTGTTTGTAATTGTTTCGTAAGATTCTACGAACTTAGCTAGTGTCATTACTGATTGATCATTCGATTCTGCATTCACCCGCTTTGCTACGCTTGTTATTGCGCTACCCAGTTTACTAAAGTAACCTACTGGTATACCGCTTCCATCTCTCATAATAACGAATTGATTGTCTTCGTTTAGAATGTAATACTGTTGCATTGCAGGTTCTTGAATACGAACACTAACTTTCTTGAATCCTTTTGCTTTACCTTTTGCCATAACTACTTATTGATTATACTCTTAATATAAGAAAAAGAGTAACAGGGACCAACTTATAACCTATTTAATTTTTAAAACTTTTGGTTTTGCTTCATCAGCATAAGGGATTGTAATCTTTAACAATCCATCATTCATCTCCGCATCAGCATTAGCTAAGCTAAACTTCGGAGCAATCTTATAACCTAAATTGAAAGAGCGTCTTGCAATCCCTCTATGGATCCAAGTGCCTTCTGGTACGTTATCTTTATCTTTGTCGTAAGAGATTCTTAGAATGTCTCCTTCAACATTGATCTCGATATCCTTTTTAGTAAGACCGGTACATGCAATTTCGAAATGCAGTCCGTCTTCTGTCTCTAAAATGTCTACTGGGTGTTGAATCTTTGCATCAAAGACTGGTGCAAAGGTGTGTTCGCTATTGAAAAAGTTGCGAACTAGAATGTCGAATGGGTCGACGCCTCGTGGAATAAATGTCATAATCCTTAGATTTATGTTAATAAAATGTAATAACTTAGACTCCCAATCGGTAAGTCTCTTAAAGAGGTCCCTGCTCTCTTTATTATATATATGCTTAGTTTTAGTTTTCTTTTACAATCCAGCAACCTTCTGATTCTGTAATCATAATTCCGAGCGGGTCGAAAAAATCATGAACTGCTCGTTGAACTTCACCGGACCAGCTATAGTCGTGTCCTGCAATAACTCCCTTAACTTTTGGATACCAAGCTGAGATATCAGCTAGTACGTTCTTGTAATCATGTGCTGCGTCAATAAATACAAAGTCTAAGGAGTTATCTTCGTATAGCTTTGCAGCTTGTAGTGATTCCATTCGACGAGGTGTGTACAACTCTTCTACTGGTTTCATATTATTTAAAAAGGTCTCGTATAGCCAATCCGGATTGGTAGTGAGCTCTTTCTGGAATGTGGGTGAGTTTTTATCTAAATGCTCTTCTGATCCAGCCCAAGTATCAATACAGTCGAATTTAATCTGCTTACCAGAATTAATAATCTCCACTGCCATATAAGAAGCGGAGGTACCTTTCCATACGCCTACTTCAACAAAATGAGCAAGGGTAGGTGCTGCTTCTACTACCTCTCTATATAATTGAGGATATGTAAACCAACCTTGAATATTACTGTAAAAATGTTCCATTATTTTAATAAGAATTCTTTTATATGAGGTAATTCGTAAATAAGCTTAGGAAGCTTTTCTGTATTAAATTTTTGCAAACTGTGGTCAGGTCTTCCTAAAATATCTCCTTCTTCATGTAGCTGAGAGAATTCATCCCAGTGTAAGAAGTTTTTTAGTTTATTTGAGTTGTTTCCCATCCAAGAAAAATGCCACCCTGCTACGTGTGGTACATTAAGTTCGTATGCATACTTATACTCAAATCCAGTTATGATTCGTTGTAAAGTTAGTTTTTCTCGTAATTGACTTAAAGTATATTCTCGTAATGCTCGCCCAGTACATATGTATGCTGCTTCCCAGTAAGCGTGTTTACCTTTAATTAATACCTCCAAATCTGCTCGTTGCTGCAGGTTGTACATTGAAAGGTATATTACTGTATTCTTTACCTGTCCTAGCATATAGGTATGTAACTCTAACTTACTGGGGTCCGGTATCTCGTCTAGATCACTAGCGATACATATATCTTCGTCTTTTACGTATACTGCAGCAGCATCTCTTTGCATACGTTCCCTCACCCATGCATTAGGTTGCTCTTCGTAAGAAGGCATATATACCTTAACGATTTGAATTTTATCTTGAGGTACTCCTATTTCACCTAGAACTTCTTCTAATTGGAATCCTTTATAAGCTCCTTTGTGCGTATGATCTCCTTCACAGATAATAAATTTATCTACATGGTCATAGAGCATTCTAATACGTAACTCTAATAACTCCTTTTCGCTAAAGTATGAAAATGTATCTATTAACATATACGTTTTATTAATGTCCTTCTTTCCAGTTATCAGCAATCTCTGGTGGAGCTTTTAGAGTTACTCCTTCTAGCTTAGTAGTATTCTCCATTATCTCCTGTACAATAGGAGCAAACATCTCTGCATCTTTTTCATCAACGTTTATAATCAACTGATCATGCACCTGTGCCTGTACTCTAGCATCAATACCTAATTCAATAGCTTTACGGTTAATCTGTACTGCTGCTCTGTTTACAACAGCCGCTGCTAATGATTGTAGCTGATAGTTCAAACAGTTGTTTAATCCGTTACGATAATCTCGATATACTTGAAGTACCTTTTCTTTACCGAACTGCTCTGATAATTGTTTACGGAATCTCCAATCCATAATCTGTTCTCCAAATCTTTCGTAGATAGCTTTTACCTTAGGTAAGTGACGAATACGTCCTACCTTATTTGTGATAAAGCCGTGCTCTTTAACTTGCTCTCTAGATTTAATCCTCCATTCCTTTAGTTGCGGGAATCCATTTAAGTACCCGTCAACAAGCTCTTGAGCTACTTTCTGATCTACATCTAGAGTCTTACTCAAAGCAAATGCCTCCATACCGTATGCAATACCTAATGAGTAAGCTTTAGCAGTATTTCTCTTAACAGGATCTAACTTCTTAAGATAGATAGGAGACTTCTTATCTGGAGATACTCCGTTTGGATACTTCGCTTTATCTTCTTCTAACTTCTCAGTCTTAATAGCAACTGTAGAGTAGAAGTCCCATCCGTTATTAAAGATGTCTTGAAGACCTTTATCACCTGATACAGAAGCAAAGCAGTGAGGTTCTAGGGATTCGTAATCGGCATCAATTACTTTTCGTCCTTTTCCTGCTGTAAGAAAAGCCCTAACAACGTTAGTGTACTTAACAATAATAGGAGCGTCTTCTCCTTCTTCTTTAGGCTTTGGTAGCTGTTGAGCGTCCGAGCCATAACGGCCTGACACTGTACCATTTTGTTTGAAATAGAAATAGTATCGTCCGTCCTCTGCGTTGTCGTAGAATCGATCAATGTACGTTGACTTAATTTTAAGCAGCTTATTATAAACTCTAAGGTTCTCAGCCCACTCATAACCACTCTTTGCCAGGTGTACGATCATATCCATATCGAATTGATCTTGACCTTTATTGGTCTGAGTAAGAGCTTTAATGCCCATGTAGTCGAAAGCAATCTCTCCTAAGTGTTTCTTAGATTGAATATTGATATAATCGCCGCCGTTCTTCTCTTTCCATAAATACATCGAAAGTTTAACAACATCTTTTTCCGGCAGTACTTTGATATCTCCTTCTAGTAGAAATTCCTTAATGGTACTATCTTCCAACTCCTCAATATTCTTCTTAGTGATAGAATACTTTCCAGTCTTTTCACTCTTTGGCAAAGGTAAGGAGTGCAGCTGACATAATGCTTGAGCGTAATTACCCTTATTAGAAGGAGGGAACTCTTTTAATGCAGTATCAATAACCCACTCTCGACCTTCATCCAGTGCTAGAAGGGAGTCCATAACGATCTTCTTATTCTTTTCTAGATCCTTTACAATGGCTTCTCTAGTCTCTTTGATAAGCTCCATGTCTAAGTCTACTCCCATATCTTCCATAGGAATAGTTACTTCCTTATATAAAGGCATTACCTCATCTTCAAAGAAGAACTTTTCTAGATTCTCTTCTTTAAGCTTCTCTAAGAAGTAATAACATATACGTAAAGTTAAATCGGTATCGGCAGCTGCATACTTAGACAAGATATCCATATCTGCTTTGTAGATCTCAAAGTTTGCTTTGGTAGTCTGACCTCCATTGCGTTTGATAGACTCTTTCAACTCTATCTGTTCCTGGTTAGCTGCTTTCTCTACATCTAATCCGATATGTTCCTGGATAGAGATTGCTAGAGGTTTCAAACCGAATACTCCCATACCTGCTCCTTCTTCTTGGACAGTATGTACTAGTAGTTGATTCTCTACCCATAAACTTGGTAGTAAGTTCACTCCGTAAAAGTTACTAGTAAAGCGGCAGTCAAACGAAGCATTATGCATCACAAGCTTCTTACCAATTAACATACTAATAACCTTCTTAGCAATAGTATGACATCCTACTCCTTCAATAGTAAGTTCGTCTAAAGATTCATTCTCATGACTCCAAGCCATAGTTGGTAAGTAAAATCCTATACCAATATCACCTGATACAGAGAAACCAACTATCTTACCTTTTCTCATATTCAAGCTATCGGTCTCGGTATCATAGGCAATCACTTCTGATTCCTGTATGTGCTGAATAAGTAGGTTAACAGTCTCTTTATCTGTAACCGTGTAGTACTTCTTTTCTATTGACATATTAATTACGTTGTCTGTTTAGTTCAGGTATAGTCTGGTATTGTTCGGAGTATTCCTTTAGGATAGCTTCTTCTAATCCTTTCTGTAGATTAGTTTTAAACTTATACCCTATAAGTTCTACCTCTGTATTAGGAATCAAATATACGAAAAAAGATACACGTTTGTAACGTTCTTTAATATTTTCTCGAATAAACGTATTAGTGGAATTGGTGATAGTTTTATACTGAGTGTATATGCGGTGGCGTATGTTTGCAGATTGACCAAACTTTAATACACGTCCTGTTGTTTTTTCTACGATGATATAAACACCAGCTCGTGATCGCTTACGTAACTCTTTATCGAATTCTGTACTAAAGAGCTCTACGTCTACTCCTTGTTCTAGGCGATCACTAACAACCATATCGCCATAATACTTAAAACCTTTCTCAATCCAATGATTAACCTCTTTCATAACCTTTTTATTTATATCTAAATATAAGAAGGAGCCCTTAAGGCTCCAACTTATTTAGTAACTTTCTCCGTAGATGTCGAAAGTTTTTATCTCTGGTTCGTACTCTTCAGTTCTGATTACAAATAGCTTTCCGGCTAAAGGTGCGAGTTTAAACTCTGCTTTCTCCTTTGTCTTCATAAACCATGCATTCAGAGCTTCAGTCAAACTTGGATAAACTGTCTTCTCACCAACCAACTGCCAGCGGTCCCCAGGAGGAACACGCGTAGCAATTAGTTCGTATACTTCCTTACTCTCCATTACTGACGTAAGGTTTTCTTCATTCTCATATTAGAAGCATCAAACCAGTTAGGAATCATCTCCTCATGAGTAGCTCTGATAGGATTGATGTCCAATCCACCTCTACGAGTGTAGAGACATGCTACCATAAGCTTCTCTGGCTTGTAAGCTTCCATTAGGTGAGTAAATACCATCTCACAAATCTCTTCGTGGAAGTGAGATACTGTACGGTGACTAACAATATACTTTGCTAATGAAGCTACATCAGGAATATTCTTTCCTTCGATATCGATATAAACATCACCCCAGTCAGGTTGATTAGTTACACGACAGTTACTACGGAGTAAGTTAGACTTAACTCTCAAAGGTACATCGTTACCGACTGTATTAGCAATCTTTAGCTGAGAAGCATCTGATTTAAATGCTGTGAACTCTATGTTGTCTAGATTAGCGATAGCTGCTAAATCTTGATAGCCCATAAACTCATACTCAGCATCGTGATCGTTACCAAAGAAACTACAGGTAACATTACCTCCTAATAGCTCAGTTAGGTCTTTTGATACTGTTGCCTCAATTTGCTTGATACACTCTTTAGCTGTCTGACCCATAGGAGTCATATTCAAAGAGTTCAAATACAATTTAATTGATTTAGACTCAACGTGAAACTCTGTATCGGCTGGACATACAATCTTTAACATCCCTGCTACAGGCTGTCCTTTCTCTGTAATAGCAGATACTTCATAACAGTTCCAACTGTCCACTCCGATAAAAGGTAAGTCACCTTCTTCAATACCGTAAGCCTCTCTGTTCAAATAACGAGGTACAGCGACTAGTAGTTCTGGATCGTATACAGCTTTGTATCCTTCTCCACCTACTTTACCTAAGTGCTTGTTAGCAATCTCAACTACTGCGTTGTAATTTTTAACTTCTTCCATTTACTTAATAAAATTTAAAATTTGTTCAACTCGCTGCAATGGTGACCCTGTTACAGTCAGATAGGGTTGGTCTAGGTCTCCTAGTATGTTTTGAAACTCTCTATCGATAGTCTCTCTCCATTCTTCATTCACACTTCTCTCTCCATCGTCTACTGCTGCAAACTCGATAGGGAAGTAAACATAGTGAGTATACTCTTTATGAATTCTTTCAAACGTCTCTTCAATATAATTACGAGTAGGTGCAGTAATCTTCATATGACGTGAGTAAGCTACTAAGTCAATATATCCTCTATCTAATAAAAGATTAGAAGGATTTAATAATGCCTCTAAATGAAAGTTACTAATAGCTAATTGAGTTTCGCTAGTACCTTCTTCGTTAATAGGAAAGCCGTATTTCTTTACCGTACGAGTACTTTCGTTAATAAACTTGTAATCTGCTAACTTACTCTTTAATAATTCGTACACAGTAGTCTTACCTGTACTACTAGCTCCTACTAATGCTACTCTCTTTACCATAGATACTGTTTAAAGAACTTAATCCATAAGTCCGTTGATATATTATGCAATATACGAAATATATCATCTAAAGGCAACAATTTCTCTGATTGATATGCTCTTTCCATAATAACAGGTCCTTCGTCTACTCCAGCAGTTACTCTATGAATAACACTTCCTATAGTCTTATAGTTAGCTTCGAAAGCTTTTACCTGAGGATCTTTTCCTTTTAGTTCAGGGTACAAAGTAATAAGACCTGGATGGCCGTTAAAAATCTCATACTTGTTAGCAATCTCTTCCGGAACAATCCTTAACCAGCCATGCAAAGTAATTAGAGGATTCTCATATGCACTTAAGATATTTTCGTAATCTGCTAACGTAGGCTTGTTAGGCATCATATAACATAGCTCAATACCTTCGTTAATCTTTCTTAAGTGATCAGGTCTCTCATTAGTAACAATAAGATCAGGCTCCTTTCCAAGAGCCTTACTTATGTTTACAATCTCAGATCCAGTCTGACTAAAGAATGCTATCCAAGGACGTTGTACCATTTGTTAATTGTCTAAACATGTTAACATTAAACTTAATCGTATTCAATTGATCTTCTGATACGTCAGCATTGATCATAGTGAATAGCTTCTGAGATTCTTTATTCCAGAGTCCTGAGTCTTTGTACTCGATACCTTTTAATCCATGTACTACCGGGTTGGAAGTATCTACTGAATAAATCCATTCCCATCCTGCATTATGATAGAAAGAGAACTCTTGAGGTAAACCGCAACCTAAAAGGTGATGAGGTCTATCTGTATCGATAACTCCATCTCTTAACATACGAGATAGTAACTGCACTCGACCTAGCATCCAACTAACATACTTATTCGGATGAGGTACTTTCTCTTCGTAGTAAGAGTAATCGAATGAGATAGCGATCATATCCACATTAGCAACATTTGCCATATAATCGTAACAGCCTATAATCTCTGAATAGGTCTTACCTTGAACTACTCCGATCTTCTTACCAGGAAGATCTTTATACTTAAGATTCCACTCAGCCATATTCGACAAAGTCTTCTTAGTATTCTCTAGAGAGTCAGGTACGATGTACCAATCAGGTTGTAACTCTTTTACCCAATAAGCAAATCGATCAGCATCAAAAGCCTCTTCTAGTTCGAAGATAGAGTTATCTAAAATAATCTCCCTACCTTCTGCTTTAGCATCTAAGAATAACTCCAGGTACTCTGGATCTTCTTCAAATAAATGAACTAAAGCGTAATCGTAATCTGTCATACTTTGAACAGTATCAAAGCATGCTTTAGGGCTTTCGTGTGCTATCTTAATCATTTAACTCTTTTCCTATATTTTCAAACATTCCCCGTAACTTGGTCATTGCTTGATTTAATTCACTTAACTTCTCTTCAAAAGGCTTACCTTCAAACTCCTGTAAAGCCTTATCAATCTTGGACATCGGAACTACTTTCTCCTGTAGTTCCTCTGACCAGACTGCGTGCTTCTCAATTACTTCCTTTACGGTCTGCATATGCTTGCTTTATTTCTTGATCTGTAAAGAATTGTTTTAGATTCGGAGCGAAGTAGTTAACAGACTTCATAACCTTATCATCTGAGATTCTATATACAACCCAGTATTTTTTCTCTTGATTGTATTTCATATGACATGGTCCGTGTTCTGCTCCACGTACCTTCATCGTCTCACGAGCTTCTTCAATCGTTTGACAAACCTTAGACATATTTGAAGCTTGTACTTCAGCATACGCATCTAAGAGTTTATCCTTTAGTCCAAACACCATCGTAGCATTTCCTACAGCTACATAGAGAAGGTCACAGATAGCATCTAATACTTCTACAATGTCTCCGTTTTCAATAGCTTCTGCTAATTCATCTGTCTCTTCTTTAATGAAGTT
>Ga0209137_1003412_pt1 | contig 13322 bp, 14 predicted proteins | sample SaaInl5LU_22_DNA_FD_184642 | JGI IMG/M metagenome (GOLD analysis project Ga0209137, IMG submission 184642) | Marine microbial communities from expanding oxygen minimum zones in the Saanich Inlet - ESP_105LU_22_DNA (SPAdes) (version 2) | ecosystem: Environmental > Aquatic > Marine > Intertidal... | reverse complement strand
AAAGTCCTCGCGGACTTTCTTTGTCCGTAATTATTTACTAAATTAGTTGCTTGAAACACGCAACAAACCATATACAACAACGTTGTAAATAATTATGAAGAACTCATTCCTGATAATAATTTTAATGACATACTTGAACTCTTTTAGTCAAGAATCAAAAGATTTTATAAAATCTGAACAATATTATTTAACTGAAATTGACTCATTAACAATAAAAAAGTATTGGGAAAATTTCCCAACTGAAAACTCACCTGAACCAATTTCTATTTATCTAAAAAGCAACAACGGACAATCACTTTATGAAATAAAAATATCTGAATTAGAATTTTATAGAGGAACTACAGTTGAGATTTTAAATGTTGATAATTTGAAAAATGTTGAACAAATAATACGTTTGGAATCTGGTTATGATGCGTGTTGCACAAATTATTATTCGACTTATTTACTAAAGACAAAAGATGGCAATTTAATAGAACTTCCTGAATCGGAATATCTTCATTGTGACGGACCAACACCGATAACTGAATATAGATTTCCGAATCAAAAGTTTGGAATAAAAAATCAGATTCTATTGACAAAATCAATTCTGAATGAAAATTATGAAGTTGAATCTATTGAAGTTGTAAAAACATATTCTTGGAATGGAAAAACATTTGAATTAAAAAAATAACTATTTACAACATCGTATAAATTCAATTGCGGCTGAAATTCCTATCGGAATTTCATTGCAATTTGCTATCTTTCAGTCTCAATCGGAAAATCGTACCGATTTTCCGCAACTGAAATTTATACACAACCGTTATATGCCATTTCAAAAAAACCTCGGGTATGAATGAAAAAGCTCTCTTAATTGGGAATGATATTAACAATGCAACCGAATCTTACTCTTGGTTAGATTTAATAAATGGACTTCTTGAATATGCAAAAATTGACCGAAAATTAAATCAAGTCAATAAACCATTTCCAATGCTCTATGAAGAAATATATTTGAATTCCGCAAGAGCTCATCAAACACCCGAAAGCCGACTTAAAAAATACATTGCCTCTCAAACACGGAAAATGAATCCGAATCAATTACATAAATCTATTTTAGATTTAGGAATTGAAAACATTCTTACAACCAATTATGATTTATCGTTTGAAAAAACTGCAGGACTCGAACCTAAAAACTGTCGGAATAAAGGATTTATAAAAGAGAGTTTATATAATATGTTTCGTTATCATCAAACTCAAAATCATAAAATTTGGCATATTCACGGAAGTCAAACTGTACCCAAAACGATTACATTGGGTTATGAACATTACAGCGGATTTTTGCAACAAATGCGGAATTATGTAGCGACTGGAACAAAAGGAAATTATACAAAAAAAGACTTTCTACCAATTGCCAAAAGAATAAAAGACAATGACGTAAACTACGAAAGTTGGATTGATTTATTTTTTACGCACGACATTTATATTTTCGGACTAAATCTGGATTTTGTGGAAATGCACTTATGGTGGCTTATTACATATCGAGCAAGAGTGATGGTTGAAAATAGATTTCCAGTAACGAATAAAATTTATTATTTCTACCCAAAAAAGTATGAACAAAATTCAAGACACAAACTTGAAATGTTTAACATTAACGGAGTGGAAACCATAGCGGAAAGATTACAAGGAAATCATAGAATACAATATTACGAACGAATTATAGAGCGGATAAAAAACGGCATATAACAACGTGTATAAAACATAGCTATTACAGGCTTTCCGAGAGGTTTGTGTATATTTACAAAGTCCGCCAAATTTTTAATTTGGTTATATTTAGAAAAGAAAAAGTAAACATAAAAATTAAAAATTCGGCTCGTATTTAATCCGAAAAGTTAGCGTTTATTTATACGCTACGTTTCATACACAAGACCGTTATGGGCAATTTAAAAAACACAATTAATGAATAGACAAAAACTTAAAATAAAAAATGAATAACTATTTATTTCTTGGAGCAATTGTTATTGGTTTAACAACCTCTTGTTCAAATTCAACCAAATCGAATAACGCTGACAAAGCAACCAGCCAGACTGTAGCAATAAATGATACCATTAAAACGACTAAAAATATGATTACTCAAAAAATAACACCTTCAATTTGGGTAGAAACAACCGATGCTAAAGCAGTTGCCGACTATTATCTTTCAATATTTAAAGACGGTAAACTAAAAGAACATCACAAATACCAAAACCCACCAGAAGCTGGAGGCGGAAACTTTGAAACAGCGATTATTGAAATTGCAGGTATGGAATTTAGTATTTTGGCAGCAGGTCCATTTCAAAAATTTAATGAATCAGTGTCTTTGGTTATCAACACAAAAGACCAAGCCGAAACAGATTACTATTGGAATGCTTTAACAACAAACGGTGGACAAGAAAGTTCTTGCGGTTGGTGTAAAGACAAGTATGGTTTATCGTGGCAAGTTGTTCCTGTTGAATATTTTGACTTAATAAACAATGACGACCCTAAAGTCAGAGAGAAGGCGATGAAAAACACCTTGCAGCAAAAGAAAATAATACTATCAGAACTGAAATAAAAACTGCCCATAACACCGTATAAAAAAAATTGCTAGTTTTAGCTAAACCAAAGTTAGTTGCATGTTTGCTAGCTTCTGATTTTCCTTCGGAAAATCCTCGCACTCAAACACGCAACTTTCCTTATACATAAACGTTGGGCAACATTTGAACTAAAACTATGAAAATAACAGGTAAACTTTTAGAAAAGCTTGTAAACGCAGGCATCGAAATCGAAGAAAAAGAACGTGAAGTTTACATAGACGAAGACACAACCGAAATAAGAGCAATAGATTACGCTAAATTTCCTTGTGCAAGAAGTTTCCATTATTTAAGATTTTCTGACCGAATCGATTTGGAAACTTATCTAACTAGCGATTTTGAACATTTCAAATTTATACAAGATTTCGAAGCTATTTGGTCACCTAAATTCAAAGTCATAGAGTGTGAACTTCAAACTGTTACAAGAATGGGAGTTCCAAGTAGATATTTATTGAATAGGCTAGCTAAAGCTTTGAGAGAGGAATTTGAAAATGATGATGTAACGACAAGATTTGAATTTGACAAATCAGAAAACAATCATACGGTTTCAATTGGCAGTGCGAGTACAGAGTATGCGATATTAACATTTGCAAAAACAAGTATTCATAAATATGAATTTGCAAAGAAAAGACCAACACTTCGAATTGAAAACATTGATGTTACAACGCATGAACAGGCAAAAAAAATTTTGGAAAAAATAGGTAATTCACTTTTATTCAAACTTGACATAACCAATAATATAGGGTATAAATTAGCAGAAGATAGAGACATAAGACGGTCGTATTTAAGAAGGAAAAACCAAGAGCACGATTTAGATAAAGCATTCCCGACCTATGAGTATGATAGTGAACCAATGTCACTCTATTGGTATGCAAAATCGGCTATGGATATGCCATTATTACAATTTTTGGCACTCTATCAAATATTAGAATTTTACTTTCCAATTTTTTCTCAAAAAGATGCACATCATCAAGTAAAGAATATAATTAAGGACCCTAGGTTTAATCCAAACAAAGATTCCGATATAACCAGAATTCTTGGAACTATAACTCAAAACAAAAGTGGACTGGGGTTTGGTTCAGAACTTGAGCAATTAAAATCAACTATTCAAAATTGTATAAGCAATGAAGAGTTAAGAGAGATTATTGATACTGATAAAGAAATGGAAGATTTTTTTAAGGATAAAGATTCTAAAAAATTAGCTTCAAAAGGTTTAAGTATTGAAAATGTGCAGACAGACTTAACTACTCAATGTGCAGAAAGAATTTATGAAATTCGCTGTCGAGTTGTCCACACAAAAGCATCCGATAAAAACTACGAAATTTTATTACCATCATCGCCTGAACTAAAAAACTTAATTTACGATATTACACTTTTAGAAACCATTGCAAAAAAAGTATTGGTAGCTACAAGTAGATTAATGAAAATATAAAAACGTTGCCCAACACAGTATATAAGCTATGGCTTGGTCAGTCCTCGCTTGGAAAATCCTGCGGATTTTCCAAAGCCGGTTATTATCTGGAGAGGTTCGTGCCGAGAAACGCCACAGCTCATATACAAAAACGTTGTGTAGCATTAAAAAAAATGAAAAAACTAATAATAGTTATAATAGTAGTTGCATGTTTTGAGTCTATTTGCGCTCAAAATAGTGTCGAATTTCAATTGACTGATTTTCCAGTCAAGGAAGGTTTTACTATTGGGATTAGAGGAGATACTAAACCCTTAAGTTGGGAAAACTCAATAGAAATGGTTTTGACGGATTCCCTGTACAAGGCAAATTTAGATTTCCCGAATGAGGCAGATCAGATAGAATTTAAATTCGTTCTATGTGATAATAAGGGAAATGTAATATGGGAAACAAATGAAAATCGAACGTTGAAGCTTTTAAAAGAGGGTAAATCAATTTCCCTGAATCAATGGGATGTAGAACCTGTAATCGATATTTCCTTACTTCCAAAACTTCATCCGCAGGGGCTTCGGGAAGATTTTGAGCTATTGAAATCTATGGTTTTGGACGTTCATCCTGCAACCTATCGTTACAATGACTCTATTTCAATTCAAAAAGCTATACAAGAATTAGAAGTTAAATTTCAAAACCAGATAACCTATCAGGATGCCTATTTGGCGATTTCAAAGCTTCTTGCGCAACTTCAATGCGATCACACTTTTGCATCATACTACAATCAGGGAAATCAGATCAAATCAATCATTCATAAGCAAAAAAACAAACTGCCATTTGCTTTCAAATGGATTGATAAAAAAATGATTGTGACCTTTAACGCAACTGATAACGACCAGCTAAAAAGAGGAACCGAAATAGTGAGTATCAATCATATACCAGCAAAAGACATATTAGTGGCTTTGTTGCCGTACGTTTCTTCTGATGGAGCCACTAACAAATCCAGGACCAGCAAACTCGAAGTCGAAAGCTATGATTTTAGATACTATGATTTTGATGTTTTCATTCCGTTGGTTTTTAGCTCGGTTACTGATTCACTGGTCCTTGAAATAGAACAGGTTGGTGAGGAGATTATAGAAACAATCGTTGTTGAACCGCAGACGCTAACTGAAAGATCTCAAATGCTAACAGAGCGATATCCTGAGTTCCCGAAATCAAAAAATGACCTTTGGAATTTTGAAATTACTGATGATAATATCTGCATTCTCACTTTAAACTCGTTTGGTTTAATGGGCTGGAAATCTCTTTCAATTGACTACAAAGCATTTCTGGCAAATGTGTTTTCTGATTTGAAGCAAAAAGAAGTTAAGGACCTTATTATCGATATTCGTCAAAACAATGGTGGTAATGATGAGATATTGCAGGAATTAATGGGCTATTTTGATATTGAAAGAATAAAAGTTGAAAACAGTGAAGGCAGAACCCGATATAACCTGTTCCCAAGTGATTTGAGAAATCATATAAATTCGTGGGGAGACCCGTGGTATTATGATTTAACAAATCAAAATCCTACTCAAAGAGAGGGTTATTATATTTTTCCCGATGCCTACACAGCAAACATCAGGAACAAAAAAAAGAAGAATTATTTTAAGGAAAAAATCTATTTACTAACAAGTCCAGCCAATGTATCACTGGCATATTATTTTGCCAAGAACTTCAAAATAGAAAAATTAGGACTCATTGTAGGTGAAGAAACAGGCGGCAATCAACAAGGAATTAATGGTGGCCAAATCCTATTTCTTAAACTTCCATATTCTGGGATTGAAATTGATTTTCCTGTAATCGGTGAATTCAGCACCTTACCGCTACCTAACGGAGGAATAAAACCCGATAAGGAAATACAAATTACTCAAAAAGACATTGCTTTGGGTATAGATAAAACATTGGAATATGTTCAAAAAGAAATAAAAAAGTAAACGCTACACAACAATGTATAAAAAAAATAGGCGAAACAGTAGTAAATTTAAGGCTATTGGCTCGTATCAAACTAAGTGCTTAACCAAAAGTTTCGTGCTTCGAAATCGCCTACTTTTCATATACTAACCGTTGTGGTTTATATTCGCCAATTTACTGGCTGAAATGACAACAAAAAAATTGCAGCTAGTTTATTAACAAAAATTGAATATTAATCTTTAAATTTAAACAATATGAAAACTGAAAAAATCAATCTAACCAAACTATTTAAAATCGGAATTCTATTCTTTGGAATTTCTTTATTGCTATGGAATTGTGAAAAAGAGGAAATTATTTCTAATCCAAGTCATAGCAACTTATTATCCAAACTTCAAAGCGAATTTAACGCTGAAAGCTTCAAAAAAGCAATACCATATGAATTTGAGGTAATTTGGAATAATGAAAACAAAAAATATCATAAAGAATTAGAAAAATATTACTATGAATTTCATATAAATTTCACTAATTCTTTCAATCCTAACAATTTTAAAACTAAAAATGTAAGTAAATATTCAACTATTTATAAAGTTTTTGTAGTTGAGAACGAAAATCAAGAACACTCTTTTTACATTTATAAATCTTATATTGAAAATATAAATAAGAAAAAACTAAAAGAGAAAAACATTTTATTAGAAGAAGAAATCTCAAATGGTTTTAACCATATTCTTGACAATGAAGGAGAAATAGTATATGCTGAAAAAATTGAAAATGGTAAAAAAAACGAAAATATACTTTTTAATAAAGAATTTAAAAAGAAAAAAACTAAAGATAATTATCAAAGTAGAATGATGCAAGATTGCTATACTGTTACTACATATCATTACACAGACAATTATATTAAATGGGGTGATGGCCCTTTTACATATGTTAGTACAAGATTTAATGGGACAAGTACAGAAACTATTTGTGATTCTTATTGGTTACCAGATTTAAATATTGGTGGTGGTGGGAATTCTGGAGGTTATTATACAAATCCTGGAAATAGTCCAGCATATGAAGACTGTCAATCAAATAGCAATAAAAATTACCAAGGTAGATACGTAAAAGAAGGTAATCCTTGTAAATATGTGATATCTGTAAACCCTATTGAATGTGGAGAAGGTTATGAATATGATGATAAGGTTGGAGAATGTGTACTAGTGGAAGATCAAATATTTAATGAGCTTACTGGGAAGGAAAAGTGTGCATTTGAAAAATTAAAACAATTAGAACTTTTTAAAACAACTATTGAAAAATTTGGTAATGGTAGCAGTTATAATTTGACTTTAAAAAGTTGGACAAATGGAGCATGTAACTCTTCTACTGATGATGGTTGTACAGATGCAAGTGATTTAGCAAACGGGAATATAACTATTTATATACAAAATTCGGGTAGAGGTACACTTGATGCAGCTGCCATTATTCTACATGAAGGTATACATGCTGAAATTTATAAATATGTAGATGAATATAATAGTGGAGTTGACCCTAATAATAGAGCTAATTTGTTAAATTACTATTTTCAATATAAAGCACAAAATGATAATACGTTATTAACATCCAATGCACAACATCAACATATGGCTGATAAATATGTAAAACCTATAGCTCAGGCTTTAAGACAACTTGACAACAATCAATACTCCTTAAATGATTATATGGGATTAGCTTGGGATGGACTAAGAAGATATGGTTGGGATGGTTATTACGATAATGGAAATTGGGTAACTTTAGAAAGAAATGCATACATTGGAAATATAAATAAAATATTAGACAATACAAATTTTAATAATAATTGTAATTAATTATGAAATCAATAAAATATTTTATAATCATTTTAATTTTTACTTCTTGTATAAACAAAGAGAGCATCAGAGAAAAAAATATACATCAAATTGTAAACTTGATTTATAGCGATTTTTCTCAACAAGAAATGGAGTTTTATGTTTTCCCTGTATCAAAACCTCCATTAAATTCAGTTATGAATAATGACATTTATAATAAAAATATAATAAAACCTTTAACTAAAAAAGATAGCTTAATTAAAATAAATCAATATTTGAATAATAAAAAAAATCAACAAATTTTTGCTTTTAATTTAAAAATGGAACGTTATCATAATTTGAAAAATAAAATAATACCAATAAAAAATGATGATTTCAAGAATTTATATAACGAATTTATAAAATCTAATAAATTAAATACTTTAAACATTAATAAAATAATTCCAAAAAATAATGATTCAATTATTCAGCTAAAAAGAGAAAATTTAGATTTTAAAAATAATAATATTATTATTTCTTTTTCCAATATAGTTTTCAATAACGATTTTTCAAAATCCATTATTATAGCAACAAAATCTTGGAGTGCTTTAGATAGCTACAGTTTAATTTATTTTCTAGAAAAAAGGAATAATATTTGGGTTGTAACTTTTAAGAAAACATTGTGATAAGTATTATTAAATACAAACCACAACCACGTATATAAAAAATAGCAGTTAAGTGCAAACTACAAAGTTTTTGCTTTTCTGCTATCTTTACTGTTAAACTGAAAGTAAAAGCAAATTTACTCTGCTACTTTTCATATACAAACACGTTAGCCACCATTTGGGAAAAAAATTGTGCATTAAAGAAATCTACGTATATTTGCAAGTGATTACTCACATATATATGACAGATAAGAAAGAAAAAATATTAAAAAGTGCTTTAGAGTTATTTGCAAATGAAGGTGTTAACGCTACTTCAACAAGTAAAATAGCAAAAATAGCAGGTGTTTCTGAAGGTTTAATTTTTAGACATTTTAATAACAAAAAAGGACTTTTAAACGCAATAATTGAAAGTGCAGAAGAAAAGGCAAATGATTTGTTTGCCGATATATTGAAGCAGAAAGACGCAAAATCTGTAATTAAAAAAACAATTGACTTGCCATTTTTAATTAAAAAATCGGAATATGATTATTGGAAACTTCAATTTAAACTTAAATGGGAAGAAGAATACAACAATCCTAAAAAAATGAAACCTTTACTTGACAAATTAACTCGGGCATTTACAGAACTTAATTATCAATTTCCTGATTTGGAAGCACAATATATAAGTCAAACCTTAGAATCCATTTCCACAGAATTATTGAAAGGTAATCTAAATAATCAAAAACAATTCAGACAATTTTTAACCGATAAATATTTAGTATAAAAAAAATTATCCCAAAATAAAAGTAAGTACTCACTATTAAATTTAATAAAAAATGAAAAAAACAGCATTAATTACAGGAGCAAGCAGTGGAATCGGAAAAGAATTTTCCAAAATTCACGCAGAAAAAGGAGGAGATTTAATTATAATAGCAAGAAGTGAAAACAAATTAAACGAATTAAAAAAAGAGCTAGAAGAAAATTACAAAATCAATGTTTTCGTAATCCCAAAGGATTTAACAAAGCCAAATGCAGCCAAAGAAATCTATGAACAAATCCAAACTGCTGGACTAAAAGTGGATTATTTAATAAACAATGCAGGGTTTGGTGGGCTAGGAAAATTTCATGAAAGAGAATTAGAGCAAGATTTAGATATGATTAATTTAAACATTAGCGTATTAACTGCTCTAACTCATTATTTTTTGCAAGATTTTGTGAAAAATAACGAAGGGAAAATACTTAATGTTTCTTCAACAGCGAGTTTAATGCCAGGACCTTTACAAGCAGTATATTACGCTACGAAAGCATATGTTACTTTTTTTAGCAATGCAATTGCGGAAGAATTATACGACACAAATATTACGGTTACCAACCTAATGCCTGGAGCAACTGAAACTCAATTTGGAAAAGTATCTGGAATGGACAAAACTGAAATGTTTAAGAAACCCGTAACTGCAAGAAGCGTAGCAGAAGATGGATATAATGGAATGTTAAACGGGAAATTAGATGTTATTTCAGGTCTTACTTTGTCTCAAAAATTAATGACTGCAATGATTCCATTAACACCAAAAAAAATGATTTTAAAACAAATAAGACAAATGCAAGAAGTTAAATAAAACGGCAAGCAACAACCTATAGAAGCAATAGCGGTTTGGGTAAATCCTCGAACCGTTTTGCATTTAATTAAGTATCTTGCTATCGCAAAGGTAAGTGCATTTCATCTGCTACTACTCTTATTCTAACCGTTGGCAGTAATATGAACTAAACCCAATCGGAATCTTCCAAAGTAAAGATTTCGCTAATTTCAACTTCGAAAATTTGAGCTAGTCTTAAGGCTAAAACTGTTGATGGCACATATTTCCCAAGTTCCATTGCATTAATTGTTTGCCTACTAACTTTTGCCAATTTTGCTAATTCAGCTTGAGTAATATTCTTTTTTGCTCTTTCGACTTTAATACTATTCTTCATAATTAGCTAATTTTTTAAGTTTGGAAATTTGCCAATTAAATCTGATTATAAAAAACAATAAAACTGTGAACATATTGAATATCATAACCCATAAAAAGGATAAATCAAAAATAAACAAAAATGAAAATAAAAGAATTCCATAATTAAAATAAACTGCCCAAACCAAGGACTCTAATCTGATTTTGGACATATATTCATCTTCAGTTTTTTCTTTAGAAAAAGCGACAATTAAAGAACTGATAATAATTAAAATTCCGAAAATTTCGTTTAGAATATTATTATTTACCATTCTAAAAAATTTCTTGCTGTCCGAAAAGGTGATTTCATCAACCAAAATAGCAGGAACATTGAAATCAAGAAAGCTTGGTTCATATTCGTAAATAAGTGTTACCAAACCAATAAATGCAGACGGAATAAGAATAAGCCAACCAATTCTTTTGAACTCATTCGGAAATAAATAATTTATTTTCATAATACGCGGATTTAAATTCAAACAAATGTAAAACAAATAAAACTATATGACAAATTAACTTTACATTTTGTAAAACAAAAACTACAGCAAACCCCGAACAAAATTAATTGCTTACTTTTTGCTTACTTAAGAAAATCCTCGCGGATTTTCTTTGCTAATTTTTATTTACTAATTTTAGTGCTCAAAACCCGCAACTAATCTTGTTCAATCACGTTTCCCACAATTTGACGCAACCATTTCGGAATTTTGTCATCTATAAATTATAATCTAAAAACGAAAAAAATATGAAAACTATAAAATTAAGTTTAGTAATGATTTTGAGTTTAGTTTTTTTTACAAGTTGTAATAATGACCATGAAAATATAGAAGAAGAAAATTCCATTGTTGGTACTTGGAAATTAATAGAGATTTATAACGACCCTGGAGATGGTTCTGGAAGTTGGAATTCAGTTGACAACGGATATTACTATAAGTTTTTTGAAAATGGACAGTTTACTTCAACGCGTTTCTCAGAATGTAGTTCTGGAAGTTATTCTATGAACTCAACCGAACTGACTATGGATTTTGACTGTGACGGATTTACAACTGGAATTGAAGACCCAGAAGGAACATTTGTTGAGAATTATACTTTTGAGTCAAATAGAATAATATTAGTTCCGACATATTTGAATTGCATTGAAGGATGTGGTTGGAAATTTGAAAAAATAAATTAATAGTAATAAAAACTGTGGGCAACACCGTGTATAATTAATGGCTAGTTTTAGCTTGCTTATCAAAATCCTCGCGGATTTTTTATTCGGTTTGTATTTGCTAAATTATCTGCTGAAGCACGCCAAGAAATTATACACAAATACGTTGTGGCTAATTAAAAGAGACTATCATATTGAGATATAATGACAAAGAGAAAAACTAAACTAATAATTAGAATTGTATTACTAACTGTAACACTTATTTCATTGTTTTTTGTTCCGTGGATTGTTGTCAAAGCTTGGATATTACCATTACCTGAGACAATACAAGAGCAAGCAAACGAAGCTGTTGAAAATGGATTTGATGGTATAAGTATCTATGTAGATAAAGCGAACAAACCGCCTGAATTTTATGCGGCAGGTTGGCATGATAAAAATAATAAAATACCAGCCAATCCACATGCATTGTTCAAAATTGGAAGTATTAGTAAACTCTACACTGCGGTTTCGATAGCAAAACTGGCTAATGATGGTCGACTATCATTAGATAAAACATTAGCCGACTATCTCCCAGAACTTTCAGGACGAATTGAATATGCAGATAAAATCACTATAAAAATGATGGTTCAGCATAGGAGCGGTATTCCAAATTTCACAGACACTAAGAATTATTGGGCAAGCCCAAAAGGAAGTAATAAAGAAAATCTCGAATTGATTCTTGATTTACCAGCTAATTTTGAGCCTGATAAGGATTATGAATATTGCAATACCAATTATTTGTTGCTTTCTGAAATAATGGATAAAGTATTGGGATATCCCAATTTCCAATTCATTCAGGAAGAAATTTTAAACCGACTAAATCTAAAAAACACCTTTCAATCAATTAATGATGTTAATATAGATGATGTCATGAGTGGGTATCATATTGGTCATCCTTTTGATTTAAAGACTGACGATATTGGAATGGTAGCTACAGCCGAGGATGTGGGGATTTTTTTAAGGGCATTAAATGATGGAAGTCTTTTTGATGGAAAAGAAAAGATAATTTATTCATCTATATACGAATACGAGCATAAAGGATGGGTTCCTGGATATCAAAGCATCGCAAAATACCACAAAGACATAGATGCTGTAGTTGTTCAGTTTACAAATACAACTGATCCTAAATTGTATTATTGGAATTTAGCAGATGTTGAATATAGTCGTATTAGTAAGATAATTCAAAAAACTAGCCACAACAATGGCTATAAGTAATTGCTTGTTCTCACCTACTCCTGAAAATCCTCGCGGATTTTCTATTCGGTTTTTTATTTGCTAGCTTTAGGGCTTAAACCACGCAACAAACCATATACAAACACGTAATTTAAAATTAGATGAAGATATACTTAATTATATTTATTTCATTAGTCCTAGTAATAGGATGCCGAAATGATAATAAAGCTGACAATAAAGATAATAATCTAAATATCGTAACATACAAAAGCGAATTTATTAGTCAACGTCATTTGCAAGAAAATAGAAATGGAGAGTTTAATTTTGGAAATGAGCAGCAATGGGATAGCTTAAGTAATATTTCTCATGAGCAAATAATTCACAAAAAAGGCAAAGTTCATCCAGATTACCGCACATTTGGTTGGCATATTTACTCAAACGGTTCTTCCTATAAAAATTATAATTTTTCGATGTTGTGGGGACTTTCTTATTTTTCTTACTCTATCCAACCAGAAACTGGCAATTATAATAGTATACATCAATGGAAAACTACTTCTTTAATTGATAGTGCTAAAATTAAAGGCTGTAAAATATTTCT
>Ga0209137_1003410_pt1 | contig 13328 bp, 20 predicted proteins | sample SaaInl5LU_22_DNA_FD_184642 | JGI IMG/M metagenome (GOLD analysis project Ga0209137, IMG submission 184642) | Marine microbial communities from expanding oxygen minimum zones in the Saanich Inlet - ESP_105LU_22_DNA (SPAdes) (version 2) | ecosystem: Environmental > Aquatic > Marine > Intertidal... | reverse complement strand
TATTTTTTTGCGTCCTCTTCGATTTTCTTTTGTTCTAACAATGTAACCATACTCTCTTTAATAGAAAGGTAGGTATCAATATCATAATGTCTCAATACACCACTGAAAGTTGTAATGTCATGTGACACAATACTAATCTTATCTTTGTCAATGTCATATACAATCTGAGCCAACAAATCTTTAACAACATACTCTTTTTGATTACCTTCTAACTGATCAAAGATAGGTTCGTTAACTTGAATTACAATATCGTAATCAGTCATAAATTTAACGATATCACTTGTTTTAGATACCTTCCCAAACTCCTTTTTAATAGAATCATTAGATAGTATTTTAATTTTAACTAATCTAGGGATTTGTGATTGTTCAATGTGTTTTTGGAATAACTCCAATGTGTCTTCATAGACTTCTTCAAACTTTGCCATAAATATATTTTTTAATTTTGTTTAAGTATAAAGATTATATTTTAAAAAATCAAACAGATAGTGAATTAATTTTTTCTTCATCTTCTTTTGAGACTTCTTTAGGTATATCTAACCATACTTCTAATAACATATCACCAGTTTCGTTACCTCTAACAAATCCTTTTGTCGGTATTCTTAACATTGTACCTACATCGGTACTTTTTTTGATTTTAAATTTTATCTTACCATCCATTGTGTCTATTTGTACATTATCGTTACCCAACACAAGATCCTTATATGTTAACTTTATTGTTTGGTGTATGTCGTTACCTACTCTTCTAAACTTTTCGTGTGGTATCTCAACAAAATTAATAATCAAGTCTCCATCAATACCATTCTTAACCGCATTACCCATTGCGTTAACACGTAACATCTCTCCTTCCATCAAACCTCTAGGGATGTCAAATTCATATTCCACCTCACCTAATTTAACACCATTACCACCACAACTATTACAAGGTTTAATTAACATCTCACCAGAACCTTGACAGTTAGAACACATTACTGTGTTTTGAATTCTACCAAAAGGAGTGTTCTGTACCTGATTAACTACACCTTGTCCATTACAAGATGTACATTTAGATGTTTCACCACCTGTATTATTACAATCAGAACATTTCTTATTTTTACGATACTTTATTTTTTTATGTACACCATTAAATAAATCTTCTAATGAAACCTGAATATTAATTCTTATATCATTACCCTTCCTTCTTCTATTTTGTCTTTGTCTTCCCCCAAATGGGTTACCACCACCAAAGAAAGAAGAAAATATATCATCCATATCCATTCCCCCAAATGGATTACCCCTACCATCTGCACTACCAAACCGATCATAGTTACCTCTTTTTTCTGAATCAGACAATACAGAATAAGCTTCCGCAATATCCTTAAACTTTTCTTCCGCTTCTTTATTATTCGGATTTAAGTCTGGGTGATATTGTTTAGATAATTTCCTGTAAGATTTTTTAATATCTGTTTCGTTAGCGTCTTTACTAACACCTAATATTTCATAGTAATCTTTACTCATCTTTGTTTGCCTTAATATTTATTTATTATTAATAATAAGTATTTTTATTAAAAAAATAAAGTGATGCGCTATAAAATTATAATAACCAAAGACGGTAAAAAGAAAAAAGTCATTTATGAAGGACCCAATGAAAATGTCGCAAAGGAAAAATATTACAATACAAAGGATAATAATAAAGTGTTATTCCCCAAAGAAAATAACGCATATAAAAAAGTAAAACCTGTTAATTATGAAATAATGTTTCTTAAAGAAAAGGAAGATAGTGACATACCTTTTTATGTTAGGGATGAATTAGGAAGAACAAAACCTGTGGATATTAATAGTGATCAGTGGAGTTTAGTACATAAAGATGATTACTACTACGAAGAGAAGTTTACTGTGTTTGGATACAACAAAAGATTAGAAACTAAAGAAATTATAAAATATATCTTATTAAGAAAGAATAAAGTAGATAAGATTAAACAAGTTAATTATGTAATTAATAAGGTTTTAATATATCAGAATGGTGACTTTGATATTATAGTTTGTAAAAATAACTCTGACGCTAAAAGACTATATAAAACATTAAGAGAATTTTCAGAAACCAATAAGGTTAATAATATAATGTTTACTGGTTTAGTAGGTAAAAGAAATAGAACTAAACTTTATAAAAGAATTGTGGAAAAAACAGGATGGACAATTAACAAAACTTATCGATCGTCCACACGTCCTTAACCTTATTCCTCTACACCAACTTGAAACTTATTAGTTAAGTCTTCAATAAGATCATTAAGTTTATCAAACTCATTTTGATCTTCGATGTAAACAGGATTCACACACACAATCTTTTCTTGTTCTTCAGTAGGTAAAAAGAATAACCTAACATCATCTCCCCTATTTTCCAAATATTGTTTTACATTCTCACCATAGGTTGCAATCATTTCTCTATTAGAGAATAAATCTTTTTGTAAATAAAATACTAAAATAAGTGGTGAGTATGTTCTATTTTGAACTCTGAACTTTTCTAATGAAACAAAATTTATATTATCGGTATTAATATCATGTGTTTCACTTAATTCATTTTCTTTATTTAGTCTTTCTTCTTCACCAAACACTTCAAAACATTCTAAAGCGTTTCCATTATCATCCATAAGATATACCAAATATCCTCTTACTCCTTTTTCTAATGAATGATTTTTAGTAACTATTTTCATAATTTATATTTATCCTTTTATTATTAATATAATATTATCGAAAATTTTTAACATAGTAAACAGTTTAAAATAAAAAAGGGAAAGTATTTTATTACTCTCCCTTTTCAATGTTTTGGTGTCGGAATGGTGATCCTGATTTTATTTAACGTATAGTCAGTCCATACGGTAGATTTTTAACTCAGTCCCACTGAGTGTCTTATTTTTACTTGTGACAAATCCAAGAGGGGTGTTTACAACCTAAAGGATGGGACTATCCCATTTTAAACCTCACCTATGGTTGCCCCCTTTATAAATTTTGGGTAAAGGGAGAATAAAACCTCTGATCTACATTCTAGTTTTTGAGAAAAGTTTGCAGAAACCATTCGTTTGTCGGATCTTAAAGGGGTATCGTTCTACCCCAAATCCAGTACACCTTAATACTTTGTGATATCGGAATCGTTTAGTCACTTTCCCTAACTCTGAGTGGTCCCCCGACTAATCGGTTTACACCCTTGTGGTTAGGTGGGTTAACCAAGCCCTTCTTCGTTTGTAGCTTGAATTTAAAGTTAAAAAATTTGCCGCAATTATTCCTTAACTATCACAAAATATCTTTTCAAAGAACGTTCTATACAGTTACTACACTGTATCTTTCGTCATTCACAGTATCCATCAATATGGATTCTGGTGTCATATCCTTTCCACCCAAAATGGACTTCAGAATAGACGGACTAAAACCTGATACCAATGCCGTACCATTTTTGTCAAACTCCACTGGAAAATTACCCCCTTTGGCGTTTAGGTTCCAATAAATGATATCTGGTTTAGTGTATCCCATTTCTTCGTACATCGCCTCAATCATAGACTGTGCAGAGAATTCATCTCTTCGTGTCGCTTGATTGAATTGCATATCCGATAAAATTAGGATCTTAGTCGGCATATTATCTTCAGGTACGTTGTTAATTTTCGCCTGATTCAGAATAAGGTTAAACACCGCCTCCAAATCAGTAGACATTCCCCAATCCGCTCTTCTTAACTGATATAATCTATCTCTTAGAGATCCAGTTAAGTATTGTAACTGAGGATTGTTTGAGAAAGTGATGAACGCATCTTTAAAGTTACCTTCATTTCTCTCCGAAATATACATACCCAAAGATATTGCCACATCCATACAAGATAGGTTAGGGTTTCCACCTACTTCAATACCCATAGATCCTGACACATCTACTACAGGTAGGATTCTTTCAACAGAACCTTCCATCCAATTCGGTAGGGATTCCCATTGTTTGTTGTTCACAATGTCATCTCCCCCTTGGTTCATAGACTTAATTATGTCATATGGGTATACTGCCCCAGCGTTAACCTTCGCAGTTCCATCCAGTAAGGATTGTTTATACTCGTTGTATCTTTCTTTATCGTTTCTATTAAACGTCTTCTGATATCTAGATGACGCAAGAGATGGTAGTTTTGAATAATCAATTGACCCCCAATCTCCCTCACACATCTTAGATTCCGCAACGTTAGTTAGATCTACCAACATCTTTCTGTATTGTTTAGGTGTGGTTCTAAACATTTTACGTAGTTTGTTGGCTACGACACCTTTTCTCGGCATCCACTTTGCGCATAATCCGTCACCGTTTGATAGTGCGGTTTTAATAAGTGAGAACATATCGTCCTCTAACTCTGTACCAAGTAGACCTAAAACATCGTCCCATCTTCCAAACTCTGGAATAAGTCCAATGTTCTTTCTAACCGTTTGTGGAGAATTAGTGGTTAGGTATGAGATAACATCTCTGAACACTTTGCGTTCACCTGCACCACCTCTAACATCTCTAACCCAAAATAGGATTTTCGATGCGACTAATGGATTTTCATTGTACGCCTCACTGAAGAGTTTTACAACTTTATCCTTTGACTTACCTCTCATTGATCCAATGGAGAAAAACAAATCTACACACTTATTAAGTGAAGTAGGATTTGTAACCATCCCGTTATCTGTTAAAGTAACGTTTTGATTTTCCACCATATTCGTTTGAGAGTTGTTCATAATATATTTTTTAAGTCGTTTTTAATGTTTGTGAGTACAAATATAAGTACTAAATATTAAAAAGTCAAATAATTTTTAAAAAAATTTTGATTTTTTTTAGTTATCGAACCAAAAAACTATTCTAACATCCTCAGGATCACCGAGTTCTAATAATGAATTTACAACATCTCTAAAGAAATAAGTCCCAACACCTATGGTGTCTAACTCCTCATCTGACATTTTATGGTAATTACTATCTAACAATTCTTTAACTGTGAAATAATTATGTGAATGTCCACCCCAATCATCACTTAATCTACATATTGTATCTGATACATCATCAGGTAAACCTTTAACCCATCCCGATATTACTTCCATATTTGGGTTTCTAACACCCGCAAGTGATCCAAATAAATCATAATTTCTTCCCGTATACGGTTGATCCGTATATGGTGGAGGGAATTTAGAACTATCTACCCACCAAGGAAAATTAGGATCATCAGTAATACTTTTTTCTATATGATTATATATATAACTTTCCCATTTGTTTTTGGGTTTAACTCCTTTAAAATAATTTAAAATGATGGTATCAGATTCATTTTTAGTTAAACCGAACTGATTTGTGACTATTCCTTTTATATGGGTTAACGTATGATCTTCAATAAATACATTATCAAGTTTCTCCCATCTACCAGTGTTAGGATTTTTTTTCTCTACATACATATTAATATCACAACCCATAATTGTTTTTTTTATAAATATAAATATTTTATTTTAAAATACAAATTTTCCAGTATCAAAAAAGTTTTCTATTATTTCATCTAATCTATCTGTGGATTCGGTTTGTTGTAGGTTACAATTACCTTCTACCCATCTATAAACAGGTCCATTGTTCCAGTTTACTCTTATAGTAAGTCTCGCCTCGTCTCTTTGCCCTTTAGTTGACCAACTTAAATCATAACTATCTTTAGGTAAAAAATTATAATCACTGAAAAATATCCCAACAGTAACATCATTAATACTTTTAATAATTTCCCATCCTTTACCACTTTCATTTTTTAAATCTTTTTGTAGTTGATCCGACAATTTTTTTATGACAGACTCAAACCTATCCATAAATCGAAACTCATCTTTTTCTAACTTTGTATATTTTTTAAATACCCCATAAAATTCAATTAAATGGTAACCTTTTTGGTATGCGGTATCTTTTACCTCCACAGGATCTTCAGGAGATAAAACAAAACCACCTTCTAAATTTACAGGTTTTAATGTTTTAATATCATATTTAACTGTTTGATTGGTTACGATATCTTTATATAAATAATCCACAATCTCCTCTTCTTTTAAATTTGTATCAATTACCTTATTAAGTAAAGTTATATTATAACTAGAATCGTTAGATATCTTAGAACTATTTCCTTCCCCCTTTGTCAAATTAAAGTATTTACCATCTATACATTCTATCTCAAAACTACTTTCATATGTCATATCAGATTTATTTTCATAATATAAATCATACAAATCGTATTCTTCAAACCATCTTTTAATAGTAGATTGCGCTACGTTGAATTCTTTCATTAGTGAATCCATAGTTACATTACCTAATTTGATAAATTCTATAATTTTTCCTATTAATTCTTCCTTTTCTTCGGTAGTTCGTTGTTTAGTGTATTCTATTAATTGGTAAATTAGACTCCAATACTCATCTATACATTTTTTATCACAACCCTCTAAATTTAAAATAAAATTAATTCTTTCTTTAGTTACGTCTCTATGGAGTTTATAACTTCTTGTGGGATAATAACAAGGTTTTTGATTTTTTATGTTGGAGTATGCATATTTTCTTTCTTTATTTGGGAGAGAATCTAATTTTCCAACATAATTTTTTAACTCTTCTAAAGTAAATGGTTTTGGGTAATCATACATTTTTTCGTTTGGGTTCCATTTAATACATTTCATATTATCCTTAAAATAAAACCTAAATAATCTAATTAGAAATAGTTTTTTATCATCGATACCATATTCTTTTTTTATTAGATTATTAAAATAATCCCATTCCTTTACTTGTTCTATATTAACTGGTTTTGTGAGTCTTTTAACTTTGGACTCACTAACTGAGAGTTGTTCTGCGACTTTTGGTTGACTTAAACCTTCAATAAAAAACTTATTAAAGATTTCTACGTATAGTGATTTTTTATCATTATACTCTATTTCACCTTCACCTTCAAAACCCGTTTCAATATTATTTATGTCAATGTCATCGTCTGTAAATAAAATTTCTTCTTCTGATTCTACACCAAAACCTTCATTATCAACATCAAATTCAATCTCCTCAGATAACTTTAATTTACCAGTGTCATAAAACTCCTCAACAATTCTATTTAATATGTCATCATATTCATTCATACTACGCAGGTTTTATATTTTCTGGATTAAATACAATATATTGTTTCGACCAAACTTGTGTTTCAGGATCCGCAGTATCATTCCACATATCTTCACCTATAATGATTCCATCATAACCTTGTCTAACCAAATCATGCATCAGTCTTTCTCTCCCACCACGATATCCCTTTGACTCCGCCGCATTAACATATCCATGCCAAAAACTATCAAAGTAATAAGGGTTTTCCAAATTAATATGATATGGTTTACCTTGTCTTTCTTCTCCTCTAACCGATCTAACAAATTTCTCAACGTCTTCCTTACTTTCACCAAACCATAATCCTCCACCTTGATGAAAGTTATCTAAACCACCCGCTCTCCATACCACATCGGTAACTTTACTGTTTGGGAAATCTGTTTCACTTTCAGGGTTATATTTTTTAGACATATGTGGGTTCTCTTCCCTATCTTTCTTAAACGACATATCCATAAGATCTTCTAATGAACCACCACCAATCTCATTAATTAACATTATATCTTTTATCCTATTTATTTCTTCGTTTAATGTTTTCATATATTATAAATATCATAATATATATAAAAAAATCAGATTAAAAACTAATCTGATTCATTATAAAATATATGATAATAAAGTTAATCCCTATAAAACTGTTTAAGGTATTCAATATTGTTTTTCAATACATCTTTACCCAAAAATCTTTCTGTAAAGTTATCTTCTCTATAATATAAGTTTACCCCATTACAATTTGGGGTTTCTCCCGCAAATATATCTATATATCTGTATTGTGGTTTTTCAGTACTTCTTTTCGCAGTATATGATTTACTTTTAACTTGTACCAAATAGATGTTACCATCTTTTTCTGTAATTAGATCAACACCATACTTCATATCGATAAAGTCTCCATTACCACCCTCATATAATGTGGTATACCCATCATCTTCTAACAATACTTTAGTCAATGTTTCTACATAGTCACCCATCTTAGTATTGGTTTTAGTATTATAAGTAAAGTCTTTATATTCATCAATAGTAAAATACTTTCTTAATAACCCTGTCATAGTTTTACCTTTTAATGGTAATAAGAAATTTTTTATTTCTGTACTATTCATTTTGGATAACTTATCTATCTGTCCACCTTTAAGGAATAAAGTTGTTAGAAGTTCTGATAAGTCACTATAATTAGAATTTAATTTATTCACATAATCCCATTCACCATTCTCATCTTTAACCAAACAACAATTATTTAATTTGGGTGTATAATAAGAACCATCGGACTTTTTAATGATATCCTCTATCTTACCTGTCCTATATAGATACTCTAATGGTTTTTGGTATTTTGAATTCATATCTTCACATTCTCTGACTTCATCTAATATGGGATTTATTACATCAATCATACCTAACCCATCTCTATTAGATAACCAAGAACCCAACTTCTTAATATTATCACATACAAGTTTTTCATTACCATAGAAACGATCACAACAATAGTAATCAATTTTTCTATCTTCAATAATCTTATCCACCTCTCTTCTTTCTTTTTCTTCTGATTCAACACTAGGATGTGATAAACCATTATCATAAACTTCTCTATCATCATTTAATAGAAAATCCATTATATCTTTATTTGTATCTTTTTGTTCCATATTAATTTATTTTTCTTTTAAAAATTGCAACACCAATCAGACTACTCATAGATGGTTCACTTACAGAAATTAATTCCCAACCCTCACCACCTAACTCATTCAATACATCAGGAAATGATCTTTTAGGAAATTCTCTATCCATATCATAAATTATCTTATATTCAAACTTATCCATAAATTAATAGTCTTTAATTTTAACCTCTAAGGTATTTGTTATGAACTTATAAAGAGTTATGTCATTTTCATCACACCACACAATAAAATCTTCTTCATTAATATTGTTAAGTGTACTACCAAAACGTCCCCTAAACATTTTTAAATACGTAACTGGTAAATTATAAGTCCTTTTAAAAATTTGTGGTTTTATTGGTATATATTTTTCCATATTCCAATAATAAAGATTATTTAACGGAATGTCAAATTATTCTATTTCAAAGACAAATGTCACTCCCGCAATATTTATCTCAATAAGTTCATTGTGTACAAAGTTTGTAAGATTATTGTTTGTATTATAAAACAATTCTTCATCTAATTTCTTATGTGTATCACGATCAAGTTTATACATTAGTGTTAACCCCTCAATAGGTATATTCTCATTTTCAACACATTCATTCGCTATCTCTAAAACTTTATCTAAATTCATCTTAAAAAACTTTCATTAATTTTTCCCAAAATTTTTCCCATTTAGATTTTTTAACTTTGGTAACTTTACCACCATTATTTCTGATGTGTTCACCCAATCCACCTTTTATCTTTCTAATGAACTGTTCTTTCTTTAACTGGGTTTTTTCTTTCTCTGCCTCCATATCGGCATTAATTTTTCTAAACTCATCCATAATAATAAGTATAACTAAAAAATACGAGTAAGTGAAGCAAATAGGGTAGGAAATAATGGTTTTGGTAAATCTTTTAGGTCAAACCAACCCCAATCTTGATTCTCATCATTTAACTTACATTCATATTCTTCATTACAATAACCTAAATAGAAATGATATGGATAACCCATATCCCATTGTTCCTCAAAAGGTATATATCTTATATTGTCAGATTCTATTTCAGTCTCCTCAAATAATTCTCTTTTAATACCTTCTAAAATAGACTCACCTTCTTCTATCTTACCGCCAAATAAAGACCAACAATTAGGGAATGATCCGTCTTTACCTCTTTGTCCGAGTAAAAACTTTTCACCACATATTAATAAAACTCCTCCGTATAACTTCCCTTTTTTCACCTATTTAACCAATTTTAAATCTTCTTTATAATAATCTTCTGGGTCAATAAAAATCCCATCTCTTTTCATACCATAATGTAAATGTGAACCTGTACTATGTCCAGCCCCTTTTTGGTTTTTCTTACCACCTGTAACCCCTATTACCTTACCAGGGTTTATACTCTCACCCGATTTTACATAAATTTCACTCATATGGCAAAATATAGCTACTCTATTTTCATCTTCTAGTTCTATTGTAATCGTACCACCACAATTATCATCATTAAATGACGCAGTTTTCACCTTTCCTTTTTTGAGGAATACAACTGGATTGTCTACTGCTTTAATATCATACCCTGAATGTCCTGCACCCCCATAAAGACTTTTATTTTTTTTCCTAAAATAATTACCTGTACCTTCTGGTGATGATAACTTATCTGATTTTAAATCAATATATCCATCTACATCCTCTATTTCTTCAGTATCTTCTACACCCTCTATTTCTTCAGTATCTTCTATTTCTTCATCATCATAATCCCAATCTAAACCAGAAAAATAATCATAGTTACCCACTTTTTTATCATTAGGAATGGTGACTACCCTATCATCAACCCACCGATCTATAAAACCTGAAATATAATTTTTTTGTTCTTCATTATATTTGCCTATCTCTAAATATACAACACCATCTTCTATTTTTTTTACATAAGTATCGACATTATGTTTTAACCATAAATTTTGTCCTAAAGTACCTAAATACAATCTAATGTCAGGTGTTGCATCATATTCATCTTTAGGATCACTGTAAACAATATATTCATTTAATTTTTGTTTAACCAATCGTTTATATTGACTTTCTGTTAATATTATTCTTTTCATACTACAGTAATTAATCTCAATAATTTTCTTTTTAAGTATTCACCATTCATTTTAAATTTCCTTTCTAAGTCATTTAAAAATATATCAACAGACTTAACTTTAGGGATACCATCTTTAGAGTAGTAACACATCATTATTTTATATAAATGATTAACCCTATCCTTATCTAAATTATTAATCTCTCCTAAATAAATATTAGGGTCATAGTTTAACATTGTTTCAGCAAAAGTATATATTGGATTCTCTTTAAGGTAAGTCATAAATTGTGTTTTATTTTTGGGTTTTCTTTTTGATATCATTGTTGCCGCTTGTTGTATGAAAGCGTTGTTCTCAAAAGAAAGTGCGACATATAACATATAACCAATTCTATCAACCGCATCCCCATATATACTACCTTCAGTATATATACTCTCACACCCCTTTATTTCTTTTGGTGATTCAAGTCCTCTACTAACCCATTCATTAAGGTGCATAAACTCATGTGATAAATGTGATGAAAAATAATAATGTAAAGTACTCATATCAATACTACTCCTATCTTTAGGTAATACCATAGTAACCTCTACTTCCACATCTAATATATTATAAGTACCATCCTCATTTTCCACCATTTGTGTATAAAAAGGACTATAGTTCATATCTATTGACGCCTCATCATCTTCACTGTCTACTATAATAACAGGTAATATTACACTATCTATAGGTAATTCTTCATAAAAGTCTTTACCTTTTAACTTTAAAGATAGTTTAGTTAGGAGATATACATCCTCTCCAACATCTTGTTCTATAATCTTAGGTAATAATTCATCTGTAACATAATCTGCCCACTTTTCAACAGACTTAGAATACCCTCTACCTTCATTTATTAATTTATCGTATTGTTTTCTATTTACAATAACCTTCATTATCTTTAACTTTATATATAAATATTATAAAATTATTTAAAAAAGTAAGTATTATGGAATTATTATTAATTATTTTAGTTGGTTACTCAATATCCAACATAATTGTTTACGGATCAATCTTCGAAGGAATGAGAGAGACTGCGGAAGCTTATAGTCCTAACTTCTTTGGTAAGTTAGTTAACTGTATGATGTGTACCCCTTGGTGGGTAGGATTTTTTCTATCTTTAGGATCACAGATAACAGGATATACACAATTCTCACCATTCTATAACTATGGTTTAGAGATTAGTTATCTTTCAGTATTTTTAGATGCTTGTTTAGTATCTGGCACAACGTGGTTGATTCACACAATACAAGAAAAATTAGAGGTGTAAAAAAAAAAGAGGAATTAAACTTCCTCTTTTTCTATTACTTTTCCATTTGATTTGGTTGGTGGTAGTTCTATACCATTGTGTGTTTTGTTAGACGTTTCATTAGTTTTGATGTCTTTAAGAGTTGGTTCTTCGATAGATTCTATAACAAACTTTAACTTCTCTAGTTCTTTAAGTGACTTATCACTAAACAACATTTTTAATTCCTCTATCTTCGCCTTAAGTAATGTTAACTTATTCTCTTTCTCAATATTAAAATCTATAACATATTCAACATGATTTAAGACACTATCAATACTATCGTCTTTGTCTTTTGGGAAAACCATAAAATAATTTTTATTATTACTACTTGGTTTATAACTAATTTGATCTGACTCAAACATATCCCAGTTTTCCATTAACACAACATCAACAACAGGTAAATCTTTTACAAATCTAATTCCTGTTACATATGGTCTTAACTCACTTAATTTTTCTTGAAACATATTTTTTAGGTTAAAACATTTATTATTGATGTTATAAAATAGGATATTGCTAAACCTACAGTAATCAATGCAGGGTTATTGATTTTAAACTTCTCACCTAACCTAATACTTCTGACTAAGAAAAACAAATTTCTAATAATAATCAATGTCGAGAAGACAAAAACCAACAAATATGCGTTATTAACAATATCCTCAAACATATTTACGCATTTTTCTTATTAGACACATCAACTCTAATCTCTTGACAAAGATTTTTTACGTCCTGACATCCTTTTCTTACTCTAGTTCCCGCTGCCTTATTTCCTTTTTCATAAAATTTAGAAAAATCATCTTCTAAACTAGCAACTAAATTTTTCAATTGTTCGTACAATTCCATAATTTTAATTTTTATTCTTTATTATTATTTTCTTCTGAGTTTAAAGAACCCATATACTCACTCAGCATTTGTATTTTGTTATTGTTCTCACTAATTTCACCCAATATCCTATCAAAATCAATTTTTTTATGGGTAGTGGGTTGAGTGTCATCATTTAATACCCTATTTAACTCTATTTCTAGAGTATCTCTATGTGATACTAAATCAGATAAGATAATTTGTAAAAACTTAACTTTTGAGTTCATATGACAATGATATGATAAAAAATCCTTAAAATCAATAGTAAACTCACTTTTTTGTCTTAAAATAAAGACTTTTTTCAAACATCCTATACAATTCTATCATAATATCTATGTCTGA
>Ga0209137_1003407_pt1 | contig 13335 bp, 12 predicted proteins | sample SaaInl5LU_22_DNA_FD_184642 | JGI IMG/M metagenome (GOLD analysis project Ga0209137, IMG submission 184642) | Marine microbial communities from expanding oxygen minimum zones in the Saanich Inlet - ESP_105LU_22_DNA (SPAdes) (version 2) | ecosystem: Environmental > Aquatic > Marine > Intertidal... | reverse complement strand
ACTTGGGTAGCTTTGCCGCCAATTTACTACTGACCTATGCGCCCAATTACATTGTCCTTGGCGGTGGCGTCTCGCTTACCGATGGCTTGCTGAACCGCGTGCGCCTTAGCGCTTTCGAGCAATTGGGTGGATATCTCGGTCGGTTCCATCATGTCGACGAGTTAAGCACGGTCATTCAGTCACCCAGTCTAGACACCTTATCGGGGATCTCGGGTGCTTATCTCCTGGCTGAGCAGGCTTTACCAGCGGCATCGGTCTAGCGTATTGCATCGTCTGTCGGCTAAACCATAGCCGACTTTAAGAATACCACTGAGCTCAAGTCTTACGGTTCAGGCTTATCATTTCCACGCCCGAGGCTATTTCCGTTACACTCTACATTCAGATTGCAAAGCAGCCGATACGCTGCTCATTCCATAAGAAAGCACTGCAGAGGCAACAATGAGTATTACGGATCTAGCGTCTATCGAGGCACTTGAGCGACAAAACCCAAACCCCTTAGAGCATTTAACATCGACCTACCAAATGATTGCCGATGGTGCCGCGCTTAATCCACATAACACCGCCTTGTCGTTTTTTATCAGCGCCGATACTTACGCTACGCCCTCCACATGGACTTACAGCGAATGGTTGCAAGACATCACGCGAGCGGCTAACTGCTTTCGCCGTTTGGGCATAGGTCGAGGTGACGTCATTGCCTATGTCCTGCCCAACCTACCCGAAACGCACCTGTGTATTTGGGGAGGTGAAACCGCGGGCATCGTTTTCGCAGTCAATAGCCTGTTAGAAGGCGACTCAATGCGCCAACTGTTAGAGAACGCCAAAACACAGTGGATTGTGACTTTAGCACCAACACCCAATCCAGAAATTTGGAATCGGGTCGAGGAGGCTTTGTCGCTCTGGAGCAGCGCCAGCACCAAACCAAAAGGTATTTTGGCCATCGACCCACTGCGTCACCTGCCTGGTGCACCGCAGGGTACCACCAGAGTAGAACGCAGCGCTGGGCTTCCCGACTCAATCGCAGACTTGCCCGTTTTAGATTTCCACCAAGAACTCGCCAAAGAATCGAGCCAAGCGCTAGACTTTGAGCCTCCGCAAGCGCAAGACATTGCCTCGTATTTTTGCACGGGCGGTACCACGGGCTTACCTAAAATTGCCCAGCACACCCACCGTAACGAAACCGCCAACGTCCTGCAGTTAGCCGCGATGGCGCCCAAATTGATGCAACCTGGCAAGACGCTATTTACGTGCCTGCCTTTGTTTCATGTAAATGCACAACTGGGAACAGGGCTTGCCGTATTCGCTTGTGGCGCGCATTCGCTTCTGGCACCGCCAGCAGGTTATAGAACACCGGGACTCATGGAAAACTTCTGGGCCATTTGTGCGCATCATAACGTCGCTTCATTCTCGGGCGTGCCCACAGCATTTGCTGGCTTGCTGCAGGCCTCTAGGCAGGGCCACGATTTATCGTCTTTGATGTACGCGATATGCGGAGCGGCACCGATGCCAGTCGAGCTACTGAATAAGTTTGAAGCCGCCACAGGCATGAAGGTGTTAGAGGGCTATGGCTTGACCGAAAGTACAACGGTGGCTTCTATCTGCCCCGCCGATGGCGAGCAACGCGTGGGGTCGATTGGTATTCGAATCCCGTGGGAACAACTCAAAACGGCCGTCTTGGATGATCGTGGTGCCTATGTGCGCGATGCAAACACCGACGAAATTGGTGTCATTATTTTAAAAGGGCCGAACAAATTTGCCGGTTACTTGGACGAGGCGCAAAACAAAAGTGCTTGGGTCACTATTCCCGGCGACCCCGAGACCTGGCTCAACACCGGTGACCTTGGACGCATTGATGCAGACGGCTACATCTGGCTAACCGGACGTAAAAAAGAGCTGATCATTCGGGGCGGTCACAACATCGATCCTAAAATGATTGAAGAAGCATTAGCCGCGCACCCTGCCGTTGCCCTCTCAGCTGCCGTCGGCCGCCCCGATAAACACGCAGGCGAAGTTCCAGTTGCCTATGTCCAAGTAAGCGAAGGCGCCACCGTATCCGCGGAAGAACTGCTGACCGGCCTAAACTTGCGATTATCAGAACGCGCAGCGATACCTAAGGACGTTATTATTATCGATGCATTGCCACTGACGGCGGTTGGTAAGACCTTCAAACCCGCCTTGGTGATGCGAGAAATAGAGTATGTTATGCGCAATGAAGCTGCGCAGTTAGGTATTGACCTTAACGCTGTAGTGGTAGAACAGGACAATAAACTGGGAATTGTCGCGCACATCACGCTGCCGAGTGACAAGCACCAGATGCTCGAGGAAACTTTGGCTCTGTACACCTTTAAAACAAGGCTACAGTCATCCGACTAATCGCGCAGGCGCTGGCATGATTAGCCCAGCCAGCGCCTATTCTGTCCAGTACTCTTGTTGCCCTTACAGATGACTTTACGCGAGCCACTAGCCGCGAATCTTGTTAAACACGGGCCAAGACTTTGGAATAAAAGGTGCCCGGTGCTCTGGGTCGTAACCACTTTGAACAGAGCCCAAATGCTCTAGACCAGAAACGATGGGGATACTGTTCAAACGCTGATCTAATCGCTTTCGGTCGCCGTCGTCCAGCTCGTTTAAGCGCTCTTGTAAGCGTTCCAGACACCATACTCGATATGGAGAGGTGCGGATGTTCTTGTACAATGTATCCTGCACGGTAAAGTTATGCAGCTCTTGGTCTTGCTGCCATGCCTGTGCATTCGCGATGAGCGCCGGGATATGAGTCTCAGCAATTTCAATCAAAAGAGGATCCAGATCAACAGGAACACCCGAGTCGAGCGGCCCTTCGCAGCTATCAGCATGTGAGGCCCAAACACGATAAACCCAAGCCATCACATCTGGATACTCCTCGCGCATAATCGCACCAGGGGTTGGGTCCATCGAAAAATGACGTAAACAGGGACCCATTAGACCGATATCGGCAATCGTCGGCCGCTGCCCCAACAAAAAGGGCTTATTAGACAAGGCTGTTCGCAGGGCCTGCAGCAACCGCAAGTACGAACCTTCTACGTGTGCTCGGCTGGTGGCGTTAACCCCGTCATTTTTCACAAAGTTCTGAAATTGCCGTCGACGAGTTCGCCAACGCTTCAACCAGCCTGGCGCTGGGATATCCCGCCCCATATCATCAGTGATTTGCTGCACCAGCAACTTCGCGCTTAAGGGATAACTCCACCGAAAATGCATGGCGGGACGCCACAACCATTCATCAGCGTAATCTTCGATCAAGCAGCCTATGAATTTCTGAACAGGATCACTGGGATAAATCGTATGTTTGGGGTAGCGCTCATCGAGCCACTCAATAATCGGGGTGGTATCGGTCAACCAACGACCATCGTTAAGCTGCAACACTGGCATTTGCATAGCACCCGTGGCCTCGGGAATAGTGTGCATAAATTGCTTCGCCGTCATCGCATGAAATCGATACGGAATGCCTTTGTAGCGTAAAAACGATTCCAGCTTGCCACTAAAGTAGGATACTTTAAGTCCGAAGACATCTAATACGTCTGACTCTGTCACAACAATCCGTCTCGCCTGTTATCTTTATACGCCGCATCATGGCATGAACGCCCTGTAGCTTAAAAGCGATTGCTTGCCGGATGGCTTTCAGAAGGTAAAAAAAAGGCGGGGTAAAACCCCGCCTCGATTCTCAGTTCTAGCGCTTACCAGTTGTAAGTCGCTGAGAACACGTAGGTGCGTGGCTCTTGCCAATTGGCCGTGCGGAACATCGAGAAATCGATACCTTGGATCATTTTATCTTCGTCTGTTGCGTTACGCACAAAGAAAGAGAAGTCCATGGTGCCGTTTCCGACCGTCACATCTGATAGCGCCAAACGAGCGTTCAAGTTCGTGATGCTTGGAATACCGTTTACCGATGCGATGTAACTGCCACCTGCGTTTGGCGAGGCCAATGTTTTATTAACCGCGTACAGATACATGTCATCTGTGTACGAATAGTCAACAAGTAACGACAAGGTACCGTTGCTGAACTGTGCTAGAGTACCTTCCAGCTGCAAGCTGTAGGTTGTTTCAGGTGCATAGCCAGGTAAACGGTTTGATGCCGTGTCAATAATTGGACGACCGGGCAGGAACGAGTTATCGAGATATTTGTCGAACGAAGCGTCTAAGTAACCGTAGTTACCTGAGAAACGCCAGTTTTCACTCAACTGCACTTGGAACTCGATTTCTGCACCTTGATACGTTGACTCACCCGCGTTCGTTACGAGTGACTGTGTAGTCCCCGGCAACAATTGCGTGATATGCAAGTCTTCGACCGCATTGTGGAACAAAGCCACATTCAAACGAGCGCGACCGTCCATCCACTCAGACTTCATGCCGATCTCTTTTGACAGCGACGTTTGAGGCTGGAATGGAGTGTTTACCGCAGAGTTGGCTAACTCAGAGCTGAATCCACCACTCTTAAAGCCATTCGCTATGCGAGCGTAAAAGTTGATGTCATCCGAGTATTGATATGACAAGGCGAACATTGGACTCGTGTCATCAAAAGTCTCACTGTAGCTAGTGAAGGGCAACTGTCCCGCAGCCATATCACCGCCCGGTAAGGCTGCGCCACCGAAGCCATCAGTTAGGAACCGGTGAGTCCAGCCGCTGCGTTTTTCCTCAGTGTAGCGTACGCCGAATGTCGCTGTCAGCGAATCGGTCATTTCAAAGTTCATTTGACCAAAGATGGCCCAAGCTTCCGTATCCGCTGCATAATTCGACTGTTGAGGTGGCTGCGAGAACAAGGTAAATAGCTGGCTGCCGTTCGTCTCACCTTCGTCTTCGAAATAGTACAAACCCATCACCCAATTTGCGCGATCACGCGTTGCAATCCATTGCAGTTCGTGGGACATCTGCTCGTACTCTGTTTTGCGGTTGTAACTCGCAGACATTCCATAGGGGAATGGGGCACCAGCTGGCGCTCCCGCGGGGATACCAAACGCTGGGACGCCATCAGGAAATACAGCACCGCTGGTAATAGATACCAAAGGTGTTCCGTCGATATCTTGTGAATCTTCGAAGTTCATCGTGCGCTGTGCAGCGATGTATTTCAGCTGATCCTGTTCGTTTAAGTCATACTCTAGCGTTAACGCGTGAGATCGACCACGGCTATATTCATAGACCTCCCGCTGACCGGGAGCGACATTAGTCGAGACAGTCTTGGGACGACTCGTTGTGACATAAGGCAAAACCGCGTTTTGAATGTCCGTGCCCAATGGAACAGACAAGTTCGCGACCACACCTGGGGCCAGCTCCTGTGGGAAAGCCTGATTAAAAATGCTAGGGAACGTACCGCCCCAACCATTCACTGCAAACAGGCTGGTCACTGTCGGAGTTTGGTCAGTGTGCGTGTAATCGAAGTCATACAAAGCAGTTAAGCGATCGGATGGCTCCCACATGACCGATGTACGGAAAGCTTGGTTGTCATTGGAGCCTAAATCTGGGCCTGTTAGGTTTGTCGCCCAACCGTCAGCCTGCTCTCGGCGTAGTGCGAAGGCAACAGAGGTGTCGCCCATTTTAGGCAGATCCATTTGCAGGCGTGCTACTTGGCGATCATAGTTGCCCAGTTCAATGCGTGCAGAACCACTCATCTCGCCCGAAGGACGTCGAGTCACAAAGTTCACAGCGCCGCCTTCGGTATTACGACCAAACAGCGTACCCTGCGGGCCACGCAAGACTTCAACGCGCTCAATATCGACAACGTCGAAGATCGACCCTTGAGTCTTACCTAAATAAATACCGTTTAAATAGAGACCAACAGGGGCATCAATCCAGATTGCCGGCTGACCCTGACCACTACCGCGGATCGATAACGTAGAGATTAGACGTGCACCTGGGTTTTGGCGGATCATCACGTTTGGTGCTACCGCGTTGAGATCACCCAAACTCTCAATTCCGCGATTATCAAGTTCCTGCGCGCCAATCGCAGAAATCGAAAGCGGGATTTCCTGCAGATTCTCCGCTCGTTTCTGCGCCGTTACGATCACTTCTTCCAAAGCGACTCGCTGGCCCTCTTGCGCGCTTACCATGCCGCCTGTAGCAGCGCCTACGGCCAAGCACATAACTTTAACTAGGTTGCGATTGATGTTCATGGTCAATCTGGCTCCTTGCATTTTTTTTATGAATAAAACGCCGCTTCCCCGATCTTCTGATAACAGAAAACCTTTCGGCGATACACCCGTCTGTGTGACAGAGGCTCCAACGTATCTGAGCAAGGCACTTTTGTACATCGTCCATTCGGATCATAGCGAGAAAGCGTGTGACATATTCACGGTTTTACCCGACTAATTCAGCATATAGGGCCTGTGCGTTGATCATGCCTTCGATATTCAATGAGGCCCAAGTAGCCGCCGTCGCTACGCTCCCGCGTCCAAACCGCTTAAACGCGGTTTGTCGAAGTGGTTCTCATCTCAGACCGGCTATCCACAAACAAAAAAACCCGTCTAATGACGGGCTTTATTTGTTTGGTGGGCCGTGCTGGATTCGAACCAGCGACCAATTGGTTAAAAGCCAACTGCTCTACCAGCTGAGCTAACGGCCCGGAAGAGGCGCGAATTTTACTGGTTTAAGAAAAAAACTCAAGCCCAAAATTAAAGAAAAAGCAACTTAGGCGGTTTTTGTGGGTGTGTAGGGCGTTGGGTCGGGCACGCCCGCGGCGTCAAAGCCCTCTTTACGTAAGCGGCAGCTATCGCACAGTCCACAAGCACGCCCTCCAGTGTCAGCCTGATAACACGACACAGTCGGGCTGTAATCAACGCCCAACTCAACACCCCGCTCTATAATCTCAGCCTTCGATAAGTTAGACAATGGGGCCTGAATACGTAACCGGTTCCCTTCAACACCCGCCTTAGTCGCAACATTCGCCAGTGATTCGTAAGCCGAAATGAATTCAGGCCGACAATCGGGGTAACCTGAATAATCCACAGCGTTTACGCCAATAAAAATATCCAGCGCACCAAGGACTTCGGCCCAGCCTAAAGCAATCGACAAAAAGATCGTATTGCGCGCCGGCACATAAGTAATAGGAATACCTTCAGTTGGCGACTCTGGTACCGCGATAGCAATGTCCGTTAATGCGGATCCGCCGATAGAATCCAAGTTCAAAGTCACCACTTTGTGAGTTACATCAGGGTAACCTGCCGAAATACGTTCCGCCGCAATGAGCTCTGCACGGTGCCGCTGCCCGTAGTCGAAACTCAGTGTATAGCACTCAAAACCTTGAGCATGCGCCATGGCCAGCACGGTAGCCGAGTCCAAGCCTCCCGAGACCAAAATCACGGCTTTGGGTTTTGCATTAGCGTCCTGGTTCATCATTCCAAAGTAATTTGTGTAGCTGTAACTGAAAACGAACAGGCAGCCGATCGGCCAAAATCCAATCGGCTAGCTGAGTAGGCGTTAATTTACCATGCACAGGAGAAAACAGTATGTCCGACACGCGTCCAACCAAAACCAGCTCGTCTAGTTTAAATCGAGCCCAGTCGTAATCGTCGCGATCCGTAATTACGAACTTGACCTGATCGTGCGGGTTTAACAACGCAATATTGTCGTAGTCGTTTCTATGCGACTCACCAGAGCCCGGCGTCTTTAAATCTAAGACCTTAACCACTCGCTCATCGACTTCTGCAACCGATAAGGCGCCTGATGTCTCTAACGACACCTCAAAACCTTCATCGCAGAGCAGCTGAAGCAAGGGCCAGCAGTTTGGTTGAGCCAAAGGCTCACCACCGGTCACGGTTACAAACCGCGTATTAAAGGCTGCTGCTTGCTCAACAATATCGCCCACAGCAATCTGTGTACCACCGTGAAAGGCATACTCAGTATCACAATAGACACAGCGCAGCGGACAACCGGTTAGACGAATAAAGACGGTGGGTAACCCTAAAGTGCGCGTCTCACCTTGAAGACTGTAAAAAATTTCGCTGATACGCAAAGTTTGAGTGTGGGGCGCGCTGGAATGCTGCACGCTCTGGTTTAATACCTGCCCCATTTTAGTAGTTGTCAGCCAAAAACTTTTTGGCGAGTTCAGCAACAGGCTGCTTGGAATAGGTAACAATAACCGACTCAAGCATGGTTTTTGCTCGGTCGACATTACCCTTTGCAAAATAGACCGTGGCCAGCTTAAAGCTAGCATCGGGCACTTTGTTATGCTTAGGGTACAAATCGAGCAACAACTGAAACGACTGGCGCGACAATTCCAAATTGGGCGGATCAAGCACCAGATGCAACTCGCCTAACCAGTAGTGCGCGTTGGGTGCATAGGCACCGTTGGGGTAATCCAGCAAAAAATCGTTAAACGACGCGACAGCGCCATCAAACTTTCGATCATATACCAACTGACGTGCGGCTAGGTAGGCAGGCTCTTCCTTGGCATCGGCCACCGGGTTTGCAGCGTCGGGCGTTGTAATAGGCGATGAAGCGCCCTCTTGCACGACCGTTTGAGTTTGCGCTGGAGCCGTTGTGCTGACTGCGCCCCCAGCAAGTCGCCGATCGATGTCCATATAACGCTCAAGGCTTTGCTGCTGCAACGTTTTGATCTGGTAGGCCTGCTCTTCCACCACGCCGTTCAAACGGCGCACTTCTTCGGCTAAACGTTGAACCTGTACGAACAAAGATCCTGGATCTGAAGCCGCGTTGGTTGCGGTGTCTTGCACCAACACACTCGGCTTAGTGGTGGCCACCTGGCCATTAAGGCCATAGCTTACCGACCCTTGGGGCACTGTTATGGGACGAACGACGTCCGCCTCATCGGGCTGTGCCTGTGACACCAATGGTGACGTACTGGGACGAGAGCGTTCCGGCTCAAGATCGATAAAATCTTGAGCCGAAACGCTGACACTAAAGAATAACGCGCTTAACGCTCCGAGTGCTTTTTGCATTTCTAACGGCGCTTACTTGATCTCGACGCGACGATTTTGCGACCAACTTACTTCGCTTGAGCCATATGACACGGGCTTTTCTTCGCCGTAGCTGATGCTTTCTAAGCGATAACCGGGAATGCCTTTAACCATCATGTAATCGCGCACAGCATTGGCACGCCGTTCGCCCAGCGCCATGTTGTATTCGCGAGTACCTCGTTCGTCAGTGTGACCTTCTAAACGGACCGATGCGCCAGTACTTTTTAACAAGGCCACGTGCTTATCTAGCACCGCGCGTCCTGTATCCGTCAAGGCTGAGCTATCAAACTCGAAGTAAACAACACTACCTGCCATACGCGCGTCATCTTGCAAGCGACGCATTTCCGCCGCAGCTTCCGCTTCCGCGCGCTCTTGAGCGGCTTTTGCCGCTGCTGCATCGGCTTCCGCTTGTGCTGCGGCTTCGGCTGCAGCTTGTGCTGCGGCTGCTTCTTGCTCTTTGGTGTCGTTACCCGCACACGCAACTAAAAATACACTTAAAAAAGCGACAGTGACGAACTGACGAAATTGAGGAAGCTGTTTCATGCGATTTTCCTTTTCACGAAGGGTTTGTTAATAGTTTTTCATTAGGGCGTCTTTGGTAAGTAGGGAGACCACGAGGGCTCCCTGACTTCACCATCACGCGCGGGAAGATTAAATCGCGCTCCGCCATCTACCGAGACTGCGGCCAAGATACCGCGTCCCGCTTGTTTCGTTGCATAGAGTACCATAGAGCCATTGGGTGCGATACTCGGACTCTCATCTAAATCAGTAGACGTTAACGCCGTTAATCGGCGAGTTTCTATGTCTAAGACGGCGATTTTGTAATCGCCGTCTTGTTGGTGCACTAAGACCACGTTACGTCCATCCTGAGCGACGCGTGCACGCGCATTGTAACTGCCCTCGTAGGTCACTCGATCGGTCAAGCCTGTCACAAAATCGTAGCGATAGATCTGCGGGCGCCCGGGCCGATCCGACGTAAACAACAATGACTTACCGTCAGTCATCCACGTGGGCTCGGTATCGATGGCGTAATTTCGGGTAATGCGCTCGAGCGCATAGGTCTGTAAGTCGAGCACATATATATCAGGGTTTCCGTCTTTTGACAGCACCATTGCCATCCGCTTTCCATCGGGTGACCATGATGGCGAACCGTTTAAACCCCTAAACGCAGTTAGTTGTTCTCGGGCCCCTGTTTCTAAGTTTTGCCGGAAAATAGCAGGGCGCGATGTCTCGAATGACACATAAGCTATTTCCGTTGCATCCGGCGACCAGGTCGGCGCCAGAATCGGCTCTCGAGAGGCCAACAACACTTGCGGACGCGCGCCATCAGCATCGGCTAAGGTAAGCTCGTAGTAATCTTTCTCGCCCGGTATCGGGGTTACCGCAACGTACAACAGCTTAGTCGCAAAAGCGCCAGGTATGCCAGTCAATGCGGTGTATACTCGGTCCGCTATACGGTGTGACAGAGTTCGCACTTCCTCTTTAACCGCTTGTTCACTGCCTTGAATAACTAAGGTTTGCTTGGTGACATCGTACAAAGCAAAGTCCGCTGTCAATGTTTGCTCACCGGTCAAACGGCCAATTAATAAGTACTGCGCATTAACCATGCGCCAATCGCGGAAAAAGATATCCTCGTCGCGCGAAGGTGTCCCCAACATATTTTCTCGCGGCACTGGCGCAAATTGGCCACTGCGATACAAGTCGCCTTGGATCACGTAAGCCACGTCTTCTGGCGCAACGCCTGACCCTTCCCATGCGAACGGAGAAACGGCAATGACCGTTGGATTATCGATACCTTGGGTAATCTCGATGACCAATTCAGCGCGCGCCACCGAGCTTAGTAACGTAACGACCAAAATACCAGCTGACAACAAAAATGCCTTCATTAGTAACGTAAATCCTCGGGTTTAAACAATAATTTAAAACGTCGAAATGTTTTTTCAAACTCTCTTGGCGGTAATTTTTGCAGTTCAGGGAAACGGGCTGCTTTTTCTACCGCGTTTACCGCCGACCGATCAAACACGGGATCACCACTGCTTTGCACCACGGTCACACCAACAATGTCGCCAGTCGGGATTAACTGCAACTGCAAAACGGTTTGCATACCATTGCGAGCGCTAGGAGGGCGTGACCAATAGTTCACAACCGTCTGCCTGATCAGTGCTGTAAAGCTGGCTGTTAAATCGTGCTCAGACGAATCACTCTCAGCCGCTAAGCTTTGATCAATATTGGTTTGCGTCAACTTCGCAAGTTCTTCTGCGGTGAATGGTTGAGCTGACGTATTGGTGCTGGGCTTAGTGGTTAGCGCTGAGGTTTCTGCAGGTATTACCGGAGCCGCTGCACTGACCTTGGTATCAATGGGCTTGGTATTGATTTGCTGCGACGCTTGGTTCAGCTCTTGCGTCGATGGCCGATTGGGAATCGCTTCGGCAATAGAATGCCTGGGCTTGGGCTTAGGAATCGAGGCCATATCGACAAGCGTAGCGCTTATCACTTGCGTAGGTTTGACCGTTTCGAAGTATTCGGGAATGACCGAATTCCAGTTGATCAACAGCATCAGGAGGCCCAAGCCATGAATCACCACCGTGACCATGACTGGGACCAAGCCATCGACAAAGGCATACCAACACCTAATCACTGCGGCGACTCCGTAACCAAACCGACATTGGCTGCACCTGAAGCCTGTAAGGCTACCATTAAGTTAACCACCTGGCCGTAAGGCACGGCTTGATCACCCCACACGAGCACCGGTTTATTGGGGTTTGCTCGCAACACAGCGCCAACGCGACGTTGCAGTGTTTCAAGGGTAATAGCCGCAGATTCATCGCCACCCACATTTAGATACAACTCGCCGTTCGCTTTTATCGAAGCAATTAAAGGTTCGCTGTCATCGCTGTCAACGGCTTGGGCCTCAGCCTTGGGCAATTCGACTTCAACGCCTTGCATCAACAGCGGCGCCGTCACCATAAAAATAATCAGTAGCACTAACATCACGTCGATATAGGGTACGACGTTTATCTCAGCTACCGGCCGTAAGCGCTTGCGCCCGGCCATACTAGACTTGCTCCTGCTGGCGCTGTTTTAAAGCGTAGGCTTGCCGATACAGCAAACCTGAAAACTCGTCTACAAAGGTATCGTAGCGGTTCACGAATACATCCACTCTAGCGGTGTAGCGGTTGTAAGCAAGCACGGCGGGAATCGCGGCAAACAAACCCATGGCCGTAGCCACCAGTGCCTCAGAGATACCTGGGGCTACCGTCGCAAGTGTTGCTTGCGAACTACTCGCCAGACCTCGAAACGAATGCATAATGCCCCACACAGTTCCAAACAGACCAATGTAGGGACTGGTTGAGCCTACCGACGCCAGAAAAGACAAGTTTTGCTCTAGCCGCTCTTCTTCGCGCAACATCGCCACTCGCATGGCTCGTCGCGCACCTTCTAAAATTGCGTCGGCATCCATTTCAGCTTGTTGTGCTAGACGAGAAAACTCTTTGAATCCGGCGCGAAACAGACTCTCCATGCCAAGAATGAGCTCGCCATTCGCTGCGCGCTCCGAGCCATCTTTGTACAGCGACGACAAGTCTGAGCCGGACCAAAAGGCATCTTCAAAATCCAACATCGCGGACTTAGCTCGCTGAAAATACAGGCCACGTTTCACAATCATGAACCACGAGGTTATCGACGCTAAAACCAGCATAGCCATAACGGCTTGTACAGTAATACTGGCTTCTAATACCAAATCCAACAAACTCAACTGGTCTTCCAAAAGTTAGCCTCCATTTATGGCTTGTGACAGAGCATCACGCATGGCTGCGGGCATGCGCACCGGGGTTAGAGAAATTCGATTGACACATGCACATTCGACACTGGCATCAGCTAAGAGTTCATGGTTTCGATAGACCGCTTGGCGAACAATAAATCGAGCACCTTTTACCAACGCTGGCTCCGCGGTAACGCCCAACTCGTCATCTAAAACCGCACTGCTGAGGTAGCGGATTTTGACATCGCGAACAACAAACATCATGCCGTCGTTAAATATGCCCTCTTTACCAAAACCCAACATGCGCATAAATTCGGTGCGCGCGCGCTCCATGAACTTGAGATAATTGACATAGTAAACAATCCCACCGGCATCAGTGTCTTCAATGTAAACGCGAACAGGCAGCATAAACTGGCTCATTCAGCCGCCCCGTCAATTGGCAGTTCACTTTGCGGGCTCAAGCCGCCCTTAACGTCTAAACCAAAATGCAAATACGCATTTCGCGTCACCATGCGCCCTCTGGGCGTTCGCATCATGTAACCCTGCTGAATCAAGTAGGGTTCGATCACATCTTCGATAGTACCTCGCTCTTCCGAAATAGCCGCTGCCAGACTCTCCACCCCAACGGGGCCACCC
>Ga0209137_1003403_pt1 | contig 13347 bp, 14 predicted proteins | sample SaaInl5LU_22_DNA_FD_184642 | JGI IMG/M metagenome (GOLD analysis project Ga0209137, IMG submission 184642) | Marine microbial communities from expanding oxygen minimum zones in the Saanich Inlet - ESP_105LU_22_DNA (SPAdes) (version 2) | ecosystem: Environmental > Aquatic > Marine > Intertidal... | reverse complement strand
AAATATAAATAATATGAAACGAAAACAATTTATTACTGATTTACGTCAGTTATCGAATGATATCCAGCAAACGATTAATTATTCGATTGTGGAGGTTGATAGGTTGGTTGATACTATTTTCAAGGACAAAACTAGTTGCTTTTTGCTGGGTAAGGGTAGGTCTGAATCGGTGGCAAAAGAAGGTGCACTCAAAATAAAAGAAATATCGTATATTCATAGTGAAGGATATTCTACGTCGGCACTAAAACATGGACCATTCGCGTTGTTAGATGAGAATTTTCCAGTCGTTATTTTGGCGCCGAAAAATGAATATTATTCCAAGGCAGAGAATGCTTACGAAGAGATACAAGCAAGACATGCGCCAGTATTATTCATTACATCGGAGAGAAATGAGCGAATGGTGTCAGAGAGAGAAAATGTATTATTTATAAAAGAAAACAAGACATTCGGTGATTTGCTAGGTGTAATTCCTTTGCAGCTGTTGGCATACAAATTATCGGTAAACAAAGGTATTAATCCAGATGTACCCAAAAATTTAGCAAAGGTCGTTACTGTGGAGTAATTTACACCCACAAACATGTAACCATTATTTACATGCCATCGGTGTTATGTTTAAATTAGAAAAATAACATATTTAACATAGTATGCATAAATACACAAAAGACAATATTATAACTTGTGGGTTCTGCTATCTAGCGTTATCCTTATTTATTGTTGTATCACCTGTAATGTTGATTATTATAATTATTTTGGCACCATTTTTTGAGGGTTACCAAAGGCTATTTAACAAAGAATGTGAATCTATGGAAACGTGTACAGATAATCTACGAAAGTTTGAACAGCATGCATATGACAACTTTATAAACAAGACTCCATCAATAAAATACTCAATCTATGAAGAACTCGTAAAAATAAACTATCTTGATTTACAGGAAGCGTATATTCGTGATATTCATTTCGAAGAGGATAATCATTCCGAAATACACAACATAAATACAAATACAAATACAAATACAAGAAGCAAACAACCGTTACTAGTAATTCATGGTGCAAACTCTGGCGCGCCTGTTTTTTTGCCTATTATTCAACGTCTTATAAATGAGGGTTATGATGTTCATTCGATAAGTTTACCAGGTTTTGGTCTTAATCCAATCAACGGTAATGCGTTTGAAGATATGACATCAACCCAGATTGTCAACTTTTATGTTTTATTTTTTGGTATATATTTGGATAAAATATTCCCTGAAAAACGACCTGTAATTGTAGGACATTCATTTGGTGGATTCCTCTCTACTAAAATAGCATTCCATCATCCAGATAAAATATGTGGAATAATGCTTATTAATCCTGTTGGTATTTTTCCATTTTTGGGTTCTCTTGGTACGTATTGGGGTATTATTTTTAAAAGTGGATTTCCTAATAGATTTGCACGTAAAGTAGGAAGATTGTTAAATCCTTTATTACTTGGGCGTGACAACGAAGAAAATCTCAAAATTGCGCAAATGACTTGTCGTGATAATTACGGAGACATTATTGTTTCTAAGTTTATTACTTTTGACTGGTTTTGTTCGTATTGGAACATACCTATATTTTTCGATATAATTAGAATTCAAAAACCTTTGGTGATAGTCGTGTCAGATGGTGACAATATTATACCAAGTTATCAATCAGATGTTATTTCTATGGTGTGTAAACACTTGGATAAACCTATGTCATTATTTACTATACAAGGATGGCATTATGTAGTTAGTGATGAAATCTCAGTTTCAGTTATATTGGAAGGGTTGCGGTATATAGACAGTAGTTCAAAAGACCCTGATTTATTCAAAAATACAAAGGAGTTAGACGCATCACATAAAGATAGTATTGCAAAGTTATTCAATCAGTATGGTTATGCTTTGTATTCAAGAGAAGAGACTAGACAGTTGATAAAATTCATAGTGAATAAACTGTTTACGATATTGGATATGGATTTACCTGAAGGTTATATTGATAGATTGAATATTTTATAAACGTTTATAATGAAACATTTATAAAATTTTAGTATTTATAATCTTGAATGGTCTAATGATGAGGATAAATATACATATGATTGATGTAGAAGAATATTTTATAATAATATAAGTCACATCCACGATTTTTTATTACACCTTTGAACATTTAAAACGCCGACTTTATAATGTTTTATATTTTGAATAAAAAAAATTAATATCATTCTCATTATAAAATAAACGCATAATATCTGTGTTTAATAAATTCTCTAAATATTCTTTTTTATAAACAATTTTTTCTTTTACTTGCTTATATATTTCAGAATAACCCTTTATATAAGAATTATTTATATTATCAATATTAGATACAATTCCTAATTGTTCTTTAATATATTCATAATTTTCTGTTAGTTTTTCCATTGTATAAACCATAATAGTATTATTATTAGGAAACTTGTAAAAATCTACACCTTTATCTTTGTCGAAATTAGTAATTTTTGTTATATCTAAAAATTCTTCGAACCAATCATTAAAAGTATTGTGATATTTTTGTTTAAAATATTATAATTAATTAAAAATGTAGAATTTGTTATATTTGGAGGTAGGGTTATTTTAAAATATATTTTCACATAATTAATAATGGTCCTTACTATATATATATTTTGATAAACCTAATATATTTGTAGGATTTATTTGTCTACCATACAATATTTTACCAACATATAAATCTTCATATATTTCGTTATGATAATTTGTATCTGTTGATACTATCTTTAAACTATTTCTAGAAATAATGTATCCACATCCACCTAAACACCAAGGGACATATGGTCCGCTATATTCTGTATTATTAAATGAACTATCTTTACTACACCTATTAATATGCCACTTTCTATTACCACTCCAATTATTATTTACTTTACCACAATAATCACTTAATAATGAAGTATTTATTAATTGTTTTATCACCATATCATCGTCTAATTTACAAAAATGCGTAAAACTATTAAATAATATATTTTCATAAATATATTTATATGTTTTTATTACCTTTTCAGGCAATCCTTCATAATAATCATTACATTGAATTTCTAGTAAATGCTTATCATGAAAATACTTATATTCATCATGTCCTCCTGTAACAATTATATAATTATCATTTTTTAATTCTTTCATCATATTTATTATTATAGGATAACATTTTTCTATACGTGATTTACAAGAGATAAAAATATAAAACAACATTATTATATTAATTAATATATTATTTAATCATATTTTATTTAATTAAATAATAAAATCAATAGGAATTGCAACTAATATTATAAATCCACTTTGATAATTTCAACAATATCGTGTATCATTTTTCGCTCAAGTATGGTATATTTCAAGTTATTCAATCCAGAACTCATAATTTCTTTCATTTTTTCTTTTTCATTTAAATTATGAAAATGTTGATAATGTTTAGTTGTATTTGCCTTCATATATTTCAGTTCTCGGTCATTTATATCGTGGAACCGCTGCAAATATTCTGGATGTTCTTTATCATTCATGAGATTTGTTATTTTCTTTATTTTATAAAATTCGGCACGATTTTGTAAAGCCTTGTCTTCTGTTCCCCATCCCCAAATATCATTGGGAAATCCATTTATCTTATGAATTGTTTCGTTTTTTAATTTTATTATTCCACCCAACGTATTACAACCAGATGTATATATACCTAAAACATAGCTATCATTTACCTCTTTTATATAGTAAGTTGTAATACATTTTTCAGTAGGGTTTAAATCTACATCGTGTGTAATGAAATATTTAGTCTTATTTTCATATTCTTTGAAAACCACGTTTAATATTGCTCCACGATTAAATAATTTCCCCTCATTTTGTTCTATAACAACTACCTTACTATTGGGTAAGTGTTCTTGAAGAAGAGGTACTGTATTTTTGATAAAATATTCCAAATGTTTCTTTCTATTACGGTATGGAATGGCGATTATATTTTCGTACATATTTAATATATATATATTTAATATATATTATATTTAATATATATATATATATATATAAAAATATATTTATATTTAAATTAATATATAATGAAAATATGTTTGATTGGTCCAGGAACAACAATACCTCCAAAAGCTTGGGGTGCTTGTGAAATTATTTTATGGGATTATTATCAAAATTTAAAAAAAATGAATTATGATGTTGTTTATATAAGCAATAATGATAATTTAAAAGTAATTAATTTTATTAAAAATAATAATTTTACATTTGTACATATTATGTACGATGATCTTATAACTATAGTTCCAGAAATTTATAAATATTGTAAAAAAATTTTATATACTACACATTGGGCATATTTACCACAAATATTTTCAGGTAGAGAACCTTATATTTATTTAAAAGAATTAATTAAATATAGTAAGTTATTACACATTTTTTCAATAAGTCAAGAAATAAAAAATGTTTATATAAAATCTGGAATTTCAGAAAATAGAATTCATGTAATTCATAATGGTGCACGTGAAGATTCTTTTATTTATAAAAAAATACCATTATATCCACAAAGAACTATATATATTGGAAAAATAGAATTAAGAAAAAGACAATATTTATATACCTCCATTCCAAATCTTTATTTTGTTGGTCATTATCATAATTCATCTTTTAAATCAGATAATTATTTAGGGTCATGGGATAAAGAAATGTTATATCATAATCTTACGGATTATGCTAATATTCTTTTAATGTCTGATGGAGAAGCTGATCCTTTAGTTATTAAAGAAGCATTAATTGCTGGATTAGGTATTGTTTGTAATGAAATTAGTTCAGAAAATTTAGATAGAAGTAAGGATTTCATAACAATCATTCCAAATAATAAATTTAATAATATACCTTTTATTCAAAAATCAATTGAAGAAAATAGAAAACTTTGTTCCAGGTTCTATGCGCTAAATAAATATGAAATATTTGTTCCATAACCATCGCATAATTTATAAAATAAATTTTTATTGTCTTTATAAATATGAGTTAAAATAATTTGATCGGTCCAGATAAATTTATTATCTATTAATATTTCTAAATATTTTTTATATAAATCAACAAATGTATTAATTATATTTTTATGTAAAATATAAGAAGTTCCACTAATATGATGTGAATATGAATGATTATATGTTTTTAATTTCATATTTAAGTTTATTTCATTATATGGTAAAGATGAACTATATATAAATTTATCCTTTGGTAATTCTTTTATTTTACTTAAATCTGAAAAATTATAATTAGGTGGTTTTTTTTCTCTATAAACACATATTCCAGCATCTATCCAACAAAAATAATTTGATTGAAATATATTAAGATCATATGCTTTTTTTAGTAAAAAAATTTTTTCATTCCAAACTAAATTAAGTTCTACTGATGGACAATGTATTGTATGTGTAATCATTTTATTTTTATATTTATATGTATAAAAATCATTAATTGAACATTCAATAAAATAAGTTGGTAAATTATTTCTAAAATTTTTAATATATGGTATCATTTCTTTTTCACAAAAAAAAATATAAGGACAATTTATTTTTAATGAATTAGATAACCATTTATCAAATTTATTATCATGTTTATTTTTTATTTTCCAATAACCTGATACACAAGTTATTTCAGATGTTTTATTAGTTTCCATTTATAATAACTATAATTAAAATAATAATATACTATAATTATAATATACTATAATTATAATATGAATGAAGGATATGTATTTATTGCTTATGGAGAAAAATATATAAAACAATCAATAGAAATTGTTAAATCTATTAAAAAATTTAAATATTATAATGATTTATTTTTCAAACCATTTCATTTATTATGTAAAGTTACAGATAAAATAGGACCAAAAACAAATTATCATGATAATAAATATGGTTATGTTGGTAGTAATTTAATATTAGTAGAAAAAATAAAACAAGATATTCCTAGTTATTTTAAAAATAGTAATTTATATAAAATATACATGCAAATTTTACCAAAAAATGAATTAAAAAAAAATATATGTGTTCATTTAAGATTAGATGATTGTGCTTACTATATTCCTAAAAAAGAAAATTTAATAAAAAAAGGAGATAGTGTTATAAATCATATTAACAGTGATTTTAATACTATTATGGATATGAGTGTTTTAGAAAATGTAACACCTTGGATACAACAACATAATTGTGACTTAAATTTATTATACAATTTTATTGTAGAACTTCAAAAAAATATAATATATATAATGTAGATTTAATTATGTCACCTATTCCTAAAGATTTTAAATTTCCAGATTTATTTAAAAATTTTAAATTGATTAGAAATTTAAATGTAGATGATTCTATGTTATATATGATAAATTCTGATATATTAGTATTATCTGCTAGTACAATTGCTTATACTGCTGGATTGCTACATAAAGGTAGTCAAGTATATTATCCATATTGGAATCATTATTTTTCATACGGTTTAAATTCTAAATTAGATAAATCTAATTGGAAAATATTTAATATTTAACTCCAAGAATGAACTTTTGAAATATGTTTTCTACATTTTTCCAATAATTTATTTTATAAATTTATAAAAACGAATTATATTTAAAAATCTAATTACAATCCATTTCCACCATTTCTCTCACCAAGTCATCAAAACTGTATTTTGGTTTCCATCCCAACTCCGTTCTTGCTTTTGTTGAATCACCCAGTAACTCCTCAACTTCTGCTGGTCTAAAATACCTTTCATCCACAAAAATGAGTTCCCTTCTTGTTTTTTTATCATATCCAACTTCATTCACTCCTTCCCCTTTCCACACAATTTCAAACCCTTTCAACGCAAAGGCTTTTTCAATAAATTCGCGTACTGAGTGGAATTCATTTGTACTCAATACGTAATCTTGCGGCTTATCTGATTGTAGCATCTGCCACATTCCTTCAACATAATCTTTTGCATGACCCCAATCACGTTTTGCATTCAGATTTCCCATTACTAATTTATCTCTGTCGTCATTCAAAATCATATTTAACCCTTTGGTTATCTTTCGTGTGACGAATGTAGGTCCCCTTCTTGGACTCTCGTGATTGAAAAGTATTCCGTTACATGCAAACATATCATACGATTCACGATAATTTTTCGTAATCCAATATCCATAAAGTTTAGCGACACCATAGGGCGATCTAGGATAAAATGGCGTTGTTTCTTTTTGTGGTACTTCTTGTACTAATCCAAATAACTCCGAAGTTGACGCTTGATAAAATCGGATTTTATCTTGATATCCAGAGCTTCGAATGGCTTCTAATAACTTTAATACACCAACACCATCGGCTTCTACAGAATATTCAGGCATTTCAAAAGAAACCTTGACATGACTCATCGCCGCTAAATTGTAAACTTCTAATCGTTCTAACGATTCATCGTATGTTTCTTTAATTTGGTAAAGTAAATGAAGTAGATTAGAACCATCTGTCATATCTCCATACTTAATGATTAAATTAGGATTTTGGTATAGATGATCGATACGATGTGTGTTAATATCAGATGCTCGTCTTACTATCCCCCATACTTTGTATTCTTTTTCTAAAAGAAATTCTGCCATATAAGAACCATCTTGTCCTGTTATACCTGTAATGAGTGCGACTTTCATTAATAATATTATTATACTCGAATATAAATGTATTAATATAACTCACTATTTAAATATAATTTCCTTAGTAAATAGAGAATGAAAATTTTGGTAACAGGTGGAACAGGATTAGTAGGATATGGTATACAAAGTATTCAACAAGAATATTCTAATAATTATGAATTTATGTTTTTAAGTTCTAAAGATTGTGATTTATCAGATTATAAACAAGTAAATAAATTATTTGAAAAAGAGAAACCTGATTTCGTGATTCATTTGGCGGCTTATGTTGGTGGGTTATTCAAAAACATGAACCAAAAAGTCGATATGTTTGAAAAAAATATGCTTATTAATCTGAATGTTTTGAAATGCAGTCATGAATATAATGTAAAAAAAGTCGTTAGTTGTTTATCGACTTGTATTTTCCCAGATAAAACGACATATCCTATTAACGAACAGATGTTACATGATGGTGCACCACATAATTCAAATGATGCATATGCTTATGCTAAGAGAATGTTAGAAGTTCAATCCAAAGCTTATCAAGAACAGTACGGAGACAACTTTATTTGTGTAATACCTACTAATATTTATGGAGAAAATGATAATTATTCGTTGAAAGACGGGCATGTAATACCTGCATTAATACATAAATGTTTTATAGCGAAACAAGAAAATAACCCTTTTACTATTTGCGGGTCAGGAAAACCTTTAAGGCAATTTATTTATTCCCAAGATTTGGCAAAATTGATAATATGGTCATTAGTAGAATATAATGAAAAAGAAACCATTATATTATCTGTGGGAGAAAAAGAAGAAGTCAGTATTGAACAAGTAGGACGAATGATTGCTCGAGAGTTTGAGTATGAACACCGAATCGTATTTGATACGTCATTATCAGATGGACAATTTAAAAAAACAGCGGATAATAGTAAACTTATGAAATATTATCCCAACTTTCGATTCACGGACTTAGATGAAGGTATACATAAATCTGTAGAATGGTTTAAAGAGCATTTTGATAATTGTCGAAAATAATTAATATATTTATGTAAACTTTTCAAAATTTACAACAATTATAATGATAAAAGTTCTGAAGCTTCTTTCTTACAAATTTGTTTATATTCTTCCGTAAAATAATATCGATTATTCTTAATATTACCCGTTTGGTCAATATGTTGTAATTCTTTTATTGGTGCATCATAATCTTTTAGTTTTAAATTTGGGTTATGTGATTTTAATTTATGGATATAGTTATTATTTACAAAAAATGCATTTAAATTATAACAGACCAACGTATAATTTTTTCTAGTTGCTAATTCTGTTATTGATTTAAGAGATGCACCATCATTTCCAATATAGTCATCAGTAATTTTAGTTCCATTTTTACATTCGATAATAATTATTATTGGAGAATAATTTTTAATACTATCAAATATTGCATAATCAATAGAATCAACATCTATTACTAAAATTGTAAAATTGTCATTTTTAATATTAAATCTACTATTTTTTACAATATTATCTACTGAATTTTTATTCTTACTATCAGGCGATATCATTACATTATGAGTTTCAACATTTTTAAGGTTTTTTGTGTTAGTCAAAAGATTTTCATATCTTTTTTTATCTGATTCTACTAATATAGCATTAAACTTACCAGTTTTATATAACAAATAGACATTACACAAATAAATTCCGTCCCATGCACCAAATTCCATCACATTTCCATTACATATTTCTAATTCACTAAGCAATTGCTTTATAATACCATCTTCGCCATTTTGACTTATATAATTATAAGCATATTTAAGATAAGGTTGTCTAAAATTATTGTCATCAAGATATTTTTTTAAATCCGTCATTATAATTATTATAATTATAATAAATATAATTATTATAATTATAATGACGGATATATTTATTTTTATAGGAAGACCAGATGGATTAGGAAATCGTATAGAACAACTTATTAATATTCAAGAATTTTGTTTTGTAAATAATAAAAAATGTATATATATTTGGAAAAATAGTCATAAACCAAGAATATATGATATACTAATAATGTTTGATAATATAACTATTAAATCAGAAATTACAGATGAAGAGAGAAACAAATATGATATTATCTCAAATTGTTTTCAACGTAGTAATAATTTTTGTCCTAAATATCAATTCAAATTTAATATAGTAAACATCATTAATTATGATGTTATAATACATATACGAGCGGGCGATCGAGTACTAAAAACTAAATCCCCCCCTGGTAATGATTTTACTAATATTGATCAATTAAATGATTTTATAACCAAAACTATAAATTTTATAAACAAAGAACGTAATATTACAACATATTCTATTGTTACCGATGACAATAAATATTACAATATTAAGGATAAAATTAATAAAAAATTCACACCGTTATTATATGATTATGATATTCCTAAAGATTATATTGATTTTTTTTATTTAACTAAACCATCAAAATATATTATAATGTGTTCCCAATTTTCTTCTTATTCTATATGTGCATCTATATTAGGAAACAAACAGTTATTTGTTTTTAAATCAAGTTTAAATAGTAACTTACCAAGATATAAAGCAAATATTACAATCATGGATAATTAATTTCGTTATAAATACCAATAAATAATAATAATAATAATAATAATAATGGAAAAATTAGGAACATCATATGGCGGATGGTTTATACCAAAATCTCCCCTGTTAAATAGTGATAGTATAGTTTATTCAGTCGGTGTTGGGGAAGACATATCTTTTGACGCTTTACTTCAAACAAAATATGATTGCAATATAATACTAATAGACCCTACAGAAAAAGCAATTAAGCATTTTGATGAGTTTAAACTATATGTTAATAATAAAGATACATTCAAATTTTCAGGCGGTATTCAAAATGATTATTACACTCATTTAAAAAATTCTAATGTAAATTTAAAAAAAATTAATTATTTAAATATTGGATTATACAACGAAAAAACTACCTTAAATTTTTATAAGCAGGATAATCCTAATTATGTTTCACAATCATTTAATAAAGACATGTTTGGTAAAACATATGATATAGTAAAAACAGACACACTTAAAAATATTATGACTGATAATAATCATACAGAAATTGATTTATTGAAAATGGATATTGAAGGAGCTGAAATACAAGTATTAAATCATATGATTGAAACCAAAATATTTCCAAAATATTTACTTGTAGAATTTGATTTATTCTTGAAAAAGAAAGATAAAACAAACGAAACCGCTAAAATTATTAAAAAACTCGAATATAATAATTATAAAATATTGAAAAATGATAACTATAATATAACATTTGAACGTATAAATTAACCATAAAGAATATGTTCTAGCGTATTTTGCATAAAATTTTTTGAATGTACATTTTTTTGAAACCATTCACTACATTTTTTTGACATTTCCTCCCATTTTTCACTATTTATATCAGATATTTTTTTCTTTACATCTAATGGGTTATTTACTCTAATGAAATGTATATTTTCTTTAGGTGGGTCTAAATATGATGTAATATTTACATTAGGCGTAATAAGCGGAACTGTACCAAATGCCATTAACTCTACTTCTCTGTGACATTTTTTTCCAAAACCTCTTAGACATAACCCATATTTGCTATTCGATATATGTTGTAAATATTGTTCTTGAGTAAACTTATGGGTTGTACCGTTTGTTAAAGAGAAAAGTGTAATCACTTTACTCCAATCGTTATTTCTGTTTTGTTTTTGTTCGTTTGTTTCTATATTTCCAATATATATGCTTTCATTTGTTCGTTCATGAAATTTTTTGCGATTAATATTTTCCAAAAATGACTCTAATTTTATTGGATTACGCGGCCAAAACGACCATGGAATTATTGGAACATTATATTGATTAGATAATATTTTCCCTTCCTCATTTATATCACCGTTACCTAGCAATAATAAACTTTTTGATGTAAAATTATTATCCTTCCATAATAAAGTAGGTCTATCATATAATATTATATTTTCTCCTAACTGGCAATTATTTATATCTTTTCTTTCTAATTTAAAATCATAATTATTCTTTTCAATCAAAGTTACTAATTCTCTAAAACTATCATCTGTATGATTCCATATATTTTTTCGTGGTTGTTTTGGTATACCCAATATATATTTTCCTTGTATCATTCTTTCCATAATCATTAATTCTTTATATCTATTTATTTTTTTTAAGACATTCATTACTCTAGTTATTAATAGTGCCATTCCGTCTTTTTTATTATTAACTTTATTATTATATTCAATTATATGAGCATGTATAAATTGTAATGGTTTACCTTTATAATATATATTATTATTTTCATCCTTTATATAACTCAATAATTTATCAGGTTTTTCTGAATTATATGGAAAATTTACAGTCCAATATCCAATATTGGCTTCTTCGCCAAGTATATAATGTGAATATTTTTTAACTAAATCTTCAATTGATGCCTGATCGTAGTATCTAGATTTTTTAGTAAATTCAATCCAATCTTTTGGTGTATTTTTGTTTTTAGTCCATAGCACTCCTCCATTATAATAACCGTATTGATCAGTAATTTTTTTTGTTGTCCAGTGTGGCGAAACCCCTATATCTTTATTTTTATCTACATAAATTTTATTCAATATAAATATATCAGAATCTAAAAACATCGTATCATTTGACGACTTTAATGCATAATCTATAACGTTAGCTTTTTCCATTTGAAATTGAGACCATTCTCCTGAACCGCATAATTGGTTTCTATTTTTATTTTTATATTTTTCCAAATTACTAACTAATCTAAGATTTAAATTTATTTTAGGAACACATTTTTCAATATGTATTTTAGTTTTATCATCGACAAAACCATAAACAATACTATTAGGATGGTGTAATGATAAAGATAGTAACATGCCTATTGCTTCTAAATGACAATTATAGTTTGATATAAAAGAAAAGCTATCAGGACAACCCATTTTCATTATAATATAATAAATATTTAATATCTAAATTAAATATTTATTGTTGAATATAAAATATAAATTATTATTATTATTTATCTATATGAATCAAATTTCTATCGGATACTTAACCTGGAAAAAACAACATATATTATCCAAAACCCTTCAAAGTCATCAACAAAACGGATTATTTGATATTATTCCTCCAGAAAACAGATCCGTTTTTATTCAAGAATATTCCGATAAAGATATCGAACTGGCTGAAAAATATCACATAAATATTTTAAAAGATAAGAGAAATATAGGTATTTTAGATGCATTTATTCAATTAGTCGAAAATTGTAAAACCAAATACTTTATTTTCTCTGAGAACGATTTTCTCCTAATGAAAGATGGTTTTGAAATACAACAAACGATGAATGATGTCATATCTATACTTGATAATGATAAGTATGGTATGGTAAAATTATCCAACTCCAAAAAACCTGGTTTCCTATATGTAAAAGGAGGAGCAGAATGGCTTAAAGGCGACCAATCAAAATACCAATATAAAGCTGAAAGTTTATCTTGGATCCCTAATCCGAAAGAATTTTACAAAGGTATAAAAACCGTGATATATAATTACGAATGGTTTATTTTTGATAAAGAAGACCAAAGATGGTCAAACCATATATATGCATGTAATACGGAATATCTACAAAAGGTT
>Ga0209137_1003401_pt1 | contig 13347 bp, 11 predicted proteins | sample SaaInl5LU_22_DNA_FD_184642 | JGI IMG/M metagenome (GOLD analysis project Ga0209137, IMG submission 184642) | Marine microbial communities from expanding oxygen minimum zones in the Saanich Inlet - ESP_105LU_22_DNA (SPAdes) (version 2) | ecosystem: Environmental > Aquatic > Marine > Intertidal... | reverse complement strand
GGGCCCTCGCCGACGGTGCGCCAGCGCTGAAGGCGTGCGACTGAACAAACCCAGCGATCGGCAAGCATTGTTTCGGTCAGGAGTTGGCGGGCAGGTTCGGCTGGGACCTCTGGAACCAGGAGTTGGCGCTCGGGCTTGGGTTCGAGGGCAGCGGTTTTGGCGATGCCATTGGACAGGGCGTCCAGCACGTCACCCATTTTCTCAGCCCGTGGGTTCGAAGATGAGGTGTTGTTAGTAGCCATGGACTTGCTCCTTGATGCCTATATGCAGTGGTTTCATATAGGTTCATACCGGTTGGCTGGACTTTTTTCTCAGTTGGGTGGGTTGGTGCAACCCAAGGGATGGGCTGCTTCCGGCCAAAACCGGTCACTAAAAGCTTTTATTTGTGTCAAAGCTTGGAGGTCATTGCCGCGCAAGACAAGACGTAATCGACCAAGGCAGCCTGAACTGCTGTCGCTTCGCCGAGCGCCGTAGCCACTTGCACCGTCACCTTTGGATGGGCCTGGCAGAAACGATCAATGGCCTCGTTCAAATCAGTTTTTATGTGTTTTCCGCTAGCCCAGAACAAGGGCACAACAACAATCGACTCTTCACCTTCTTGCGCTAAGGCCTGCAATGCATCGGACAATTCGGGTTGCATGAATTCCAAAAATGCCAATTCGCAATGGCCGGGGTATTGGACTGCAATACGCTTACACACCGCGTCAAGTGGCTCGCGCCATGCGGGGTCGCGCGAGCCGTGAGCGAACAAAAGCAAAGCAGGGGAGCGTGTGTCGGTCATGCAGCGCATCTCAATGGCAGGGGCGACTTCTCTTTCAATGCACACAAAGCAGTCAATACATCGCCCACAGCGATGATGCAAGGGCTGCCAATTCCCTCGTTATGCAATGTGTTGTGCAAAGCGTCCAAGGTGGACACAGCATGGCGCTGGTCATGGCGGCTGGCGTTTTGCACCACCGCCACTGAAGTTTTCGCGGGCAAGCCCTGAAGCAAACCGGCTTGAATAAGGGCAGAGCGGCTCGTGCCCATGTAAATCAACAAAGTGATACGTTGCTGGTGGCACACCTGCGCCACGCTTGGCCAATCTGGCCCTTGGACACCAGGTTGAGCGTGACCTGTAATGAAAAGCACACCTTGAGCATGATCGCGGTGCGTCAAAGACACGCCCAAGCCGGTCAAAGCAGCTTGACCTGAGGTGATGCCGTTCACCACCTCGACGTCAATTCCTGCTTGGCGCAAGTTCTCGACCTCTTCGCCTCCCCGGCCAAAAATGAAGGGGTCTCCTCCCTTGAGGCGTACGACATGCTCGCCTTCAAGGACCGCAGAGATCATCAGTTTGTCAATAAAGGCCTGCGGCGTACTCTTGCAGCCGCCACGCTTGCCTACATGCACGATACGGGCTTTTGGTGACGCGTGTTCCAGTACAGCATCATTCACCAGATCATCTACCAGCAGCACGGTGGCACTGGCAATGGCTTTGACCGCTTTGAGGGTCAGCAATTCAGGATCACCAGGACCTGCACCGACAAGGGTGCAGCGGCCTTTGATGGGTGTGTTCATGGGTTCACCTCACACAAAATATGTTGAACTTGCAGAGCAATTGCCTCGGGCACAGGCAGCAGGCCTTGCAGCACATGTTCGGTGTAAAGAGCAGTTGCAGCGGCGTCGGTCGAGGGCAGTTCGGGTAACTGCAGCAGCGAACCCTCTTTGTGATCTTGAACACGACGAATCTGACCGTCTTTGAAAACGTCCATGGCCGGTGTGCGTCGGGCATTGGCTACGGGCTCGCCCTCAGTGCCGCGCAGCAGCAGGGCGTGCTGGCCAGTCAAGGAGAAGGTAGCCGACATCGACAACAAATATTCGGGGTGGGTGTAGCTGCTGACCACCAGTGCAGGACCGTTGCAGGGATTCATCAGTTTCACCAAACTGTGAGCGGAGTTGCGGAGCCCTACTTTGCGGCGTACAGCCAGCAAACGGTCCAGCCCGGGGAGCAGTACGCGTGTGGGTATGAACTGCACTTGTCCAGCCGTCGCAGTGCCCACTTGCTCTACCGCGTTTACGCCAAGGTGCGCAAATACAGCTTGGCTACTCACGCGTTTGTCCTCGGTGGCCTCGCCGTGAACGACCACGGCTACACCCTCACGAGCCAAAAGCAATGTCAAAAGAGGTGTGAGCACCGGTAGCTTGCGAGCGCCGTTGTAGCTCGGCAGCACCACGGTGCGCGTTTGACGGTTGTCCACCTTGTTCAGACGTCCGTGCACAGCATCCAGAAATCCAGCCATCTCCTCAGGTGTTTCCCCCTTGATGCGCATGGCGATGCAAAAAGCGCCAAGTTCTAGGTCGCTGACCTGCTGGTCGATGATCTGTCCCATGAGGTCTGCCGCTTGTGTGCGCCCGATCGAGCGTGCTCCATCCTTACCTCGTCCAATGACCTTGATGTAGTGACTGATTCCCATGATTTAAATTTTTAAGAAATTTAGCTAGGTGTGTTTTCGATGGGTTTTTGAGCTCAAGTTTGGGCCAGAACCATCACCCGTTTTATCATCTGGCGCAACTCGGGCAGACAAGATCCGCATTGAGTGCCGCAGTTCAATTGATTTTGAAGTCCAGCTAAGCGCTCGTCTTCGCTGCCACTCAAGTTTTGTAAGCAACCGGCAATCGCGTCTTCTCGCACATTCAGGCAACTGCACACCTGACGGCTGACCGATACGGTTCCGTTCATTGGTGCGTCTGATGCAACCAACCACTGGCGAGCAGACCAGTTGAGTGGTGTGGATTCTTGCAGTAAGGTTTTGAGCCACCGGGCTGAGCGGCTGTCACCAGCAATCAAAAAGCCTTGCAGGCTGCGCAGACCGTTTGTATCCGCTGTCGTCAAACGTACCGAGCGACGTTGAACTCGCACTGCATCCTTGTAGTGAAGGGTATTTGTATCGTTCAGGTCCAGGGCTTCAGCCACCGTTTGCAGCAAGAGGTTGTCGGCCGGTTCTCGGCAGGCTGCACGCAACAGCAAACCTGAACGGGGGGCTTGATCAGACAATGCAGCGGATGCATCTGTGAATGGCACTAGGTAAGCAAAATCAAAATGTGGCAGCAATTTTTGCAATTGTTGGCGCACCGTCCAAACCTGGTCGGATGGCAGCCAAGCCATGCCCATTAACTGCCAAGTGGCGTCAGCCGATAGGTCAGCACGGATGATCTGTACTGCCGCATGTTTGAGTTCGGGTTGTTTGGACGTTGGGCAATAACTAGAGGTCGTCAGCACATTGACACCAAAACCTGCCTCGCCCTTCGCATCGCGCCCACTCAGCACCTCGGGACCCCAATGCATGGCGATGAAGGACTGCATGGGTGCGACCTGTGCGCTGACCTGCACCGGTAACACCAGAGCCCCGCGCTTACTGCGCACCTGAACCAGTTCGTCGTTTGACCAGCCCATGCGCTTGGCGTCTTGCGGATTCACCTGCACGCAGGGCTCTGGACTGTGGGCATACAGGCGGCCAGCGGTGCCCGTGCGGGTCATGCCGTGCCACTGGTCACGCAAGCGGCCAGTGGTCAATGAAAACGGAAACTGCGACACACGTTCTTCGGACACTGGCTGCCAAGCTACGGCTGCAAAGCGGGCTCGGCCATCGGGCGTAGGGTACTGGCCATCGGTGTAGAGGCGCTCGCGTCCGTATTTAGCCCCCTCGGGCATTGGCCATTGCACGGGGCCTTGGAATTCCAGCCGGTTATAGCTCAGACCCGTGATGTCCAGGTCTCGGCCACGGGTGCTTTCGCGGTGCTCGTTCCAGACCGACTCGGGTGTGGGGTAGCTCAGCAGTCGCGCGTCTTGGGGGCGGCCCAACACCGTGGCCAGTCGCTTGCCCAAGTCTGCTGCAATCACCCAATCTGCGCGTGCCTCGCCCGGTGCGGCAACGGCGGCGCGTACCCGGGTGATGCGTCGCTCGCTATTGGTTACAGTGCCTTCTTTTTCGCCCCAAGTGGTCGCCGGCAACAGCAGATCAGCGTAATCACAGGTGGCGGCGGTGGCAAAAGCTTCCTGAACCACCACGAACTCGGCGCGTTGCAGGGCGCGGCGAACCGTTTTTTGGTCGGGCATGGATTGCGCGGGATTGGTGCAAGCGATCCACAACGCCTTGATCTGGCCGTCGGCAGCGGCTTCGAACATCTCTACCGCTGTCAAGCCTGGCTTAGCGGGTACATCGGCCACCCCCCAGAGCGAAGCAACTTCTGCGCGATGCTGTGAGTTCGCCAAATCGCGGTGCGCCGACATCAAGTTGGCCATGCCGCCGACTTCACGCCCGCCCATGGCGTTGGGTTGACCCGTCAAGGACAGCGGTCCAGCACCGGGGCGGCCGATTTGTTGGGTGGCCAGGTGCAAGTTGATCAATGCGGCATTTTTAGCCGTGCCGTTGCTCGACTGGTTCAGGCCCTGGCAATACAGGCTAAGGGTCGGGCTGCGCTCACTACCGCCTTCTTCTATGCCTGCAAACCAGCGGGCTGCAGTGTAAAGATCAGCCTCAAGCACGCCACAAATCTGTGCGACGTGCGCAGGCGTATGGTCGGCCACCATTGCTTGCAAAGCTCCAAAGCCACTGGTGTGCGCTGCAATGTAGGCAGTTTGCGTCCAGCTCTGGGCCAGCATGATGTGCAGCAGACCGTGGAAGAGCATCACATCGGTGCCGGGTTGGATGGCCAGATGCAAGTCAGCCATGTCAGCTGTATCGGTACGGCGTGGGTCAACCACGATCATCTTGAGCGCAGGGTTGGCGCGTTTGGCGTCTTCGATGCGGCGAAACAAAATCGGATGAGCCCAGGCCGCATTGCTGCCCGCAATGAATAGACACTGCGCATGAGCAATGTCCTCGTAGCAAGCGGGCGGAGCGTCTGCCCCTAGAGTCATCTTGTAACCCGCTACAGCGCTGCTCATACACAGTCGCGAGTTGCTGTCGATGTTGTTGGTACCCAAGAGGCCCTTGGCCAGCTTGTTGAAAACGTAATAGTCTTCGGTGAGGAGCTGACCTGATATGTAAAAGCCCAGAGCGTCAGGCCCATGGTTTTGCACGATGGCGGCAAGGCGCTGGCTGGCCATGTCCATGGCCGCGTCCCAGCCCAAGGCTTGCGGCTCTTGAGCACGCGACGACCGCCATTGGGGTGTGAGCAGCCGGTTTTGCGCTGTGACTTGCGGTGCCGCTGTCAAATGCAGCGACTGGCCTTTGGTACACAAACGACCGAAGTTTGCCGGGTGATCTGGGTCGCCCCGTACACCAGTGATCTGCACACCTCGAGATTCGATCACCACACCGCAGCCCACGCCGCAGTAGGGGCAGGTTGATTTAGTTTCTCGAGTAATGGGAATCATGGTCGAGAAATCAAGCTGTATTTGTTTTACGCAAAACAGGGCCTGCAACAGACCGTGTCAGGTCTGTGGCGTGGGTGAGTAATTCATCGGCCTTAAGGAACACCATGCCGCTGTCAACCTTCACTTCAAAGCGCGGCGTGCAGCCTTCGTCGGGCGCTTGTGCTTGGCCGTCGCAAAGACCAATCGTCCAGTTGTGCAGCGGGCAGGCCACGCTGGTACCGAACACAATGCCTTGCGACAAAGGGCCACCCTTGTGAGGACAGCGGTCGAGCAGAGCGAACACCTCGTCAGCATCATTACGGAACACGGCCACGTCGATGCCTTGGTCACGCGCTACGCGGCGCGAGCCCAGCACCGGGATGTCTTCCACCCGGCAAATTTCTTTCCATGCAGTCATGGGGTTTCCTTGTCTAGTGTCAGGCTGTCGTGAGTGGCTCAAATTGGCGGGTGTCCACCTTGGCATCTTGCAAGTCAAACCAGGGATCTGGCTCTCCTTCGAGTGCCGCTTGCAATTTGGCCCATAAGGCTTGACGCAAGGGTTCATCTTCAAGAATCTTTTTCTTCACGTAGTCAAGGCCCACGCGGTTGATATAGTGCACCGTGCGCTCCAGATACCAACCTTCTTCACGGTACAGTTGCATGAAAGCACCTGTGTACTCCAGTACCTCTTCGGCAGTCTTGAGCTTGGTGAAGAAATGCGCCACTTCGGTCTTGATGCCACCGTTGCCGCCGACATACATTTCCCAGCCGCTGTCGACACCGATGATGCCCACGTCTTTGATGCCTGCTTCAGCACAGTTGCGCGGGCAACCTGACACGGCGAACTTGACCTTGTGCGGCGCGTACATGCGCCACATGGCTTTTTCCAAGTCCTTGCCCATTTGCGTGCTGTCTTGCGTACCCATGCGGCACCACTCGCTGCCCACGCAGGTCTTCACCGTGCGCAGGGCCTTGGCGTAGGCGTGGCCGCAAGGCATGCCAATGTCTTTCCACACCCCCATCAGGTCTTCTTTTTTGACGCCCAGTAAGTCGATGCGCTGACCACCTGTGACCTTGACGGTAGGGATCTTGTACTTGTCCACCACATCGGCGATGCGGCGCAATTCGGCGGCGGTGGTCTCCCCTGCCCACATGCGCGGAATCACACTGTATGTGCCGTCTTTCTGAATGTTGGCATGGCTGCGTTCATTGATGAAACGGCTTTGTGGATCATCTTGCGCCTCTTTGGGCCAAGTGCTGATCAAGTAGTAGTTAACTGCTGGACGGCAACTTGCGCAGCCGTTTGGAGTTCGCCAGTTCATTAATTTGAAAACGCCGCCCACAGTGAGCAATTTTTGTTCACGGATGGTGTCACGCACCGCCTGGTGGCCATGCTCAGTGCAGCCGCACATGGGCTTGAGCTTGGGCGTGGCTGAATAGTCACCACCTGCAGTGAACATCAAAATTTGCTCAACAAGTCCGGTGCACGAGCCGCAACTTGCACTGGCTTTGGTTTGTTTACGAACTTCGTCCAGCGTAAAAAGGCCCTTGTCCTTGATAGCCTTGCAGATCGCGCCTTTGGTTACGCCGTTGCAGCCGCAGACCTCGTCTGTGTCGGCCATGGCAGCGGCTCTACTTTGGCCCTGATGGCCGACATCGCCGATGTTGGATTCACCAAACATCAGCTTGTCACGGATGTCGGCCACGCTGCGGCCGTCACGCAGCAACTTGAAATACCAGCTACCGTCGACAGTGTCGCCGTACAGACACGCTCCCACCAATTGGTCACCCTTGAGCACCAGTTTTTTGTAGACGCCGCCTGCCGGGTCGCTCATCACGATCTCTTCAAACCCGTCGCCTCCCATGAAGTCGCCAGCGCTGAACAAATCGATGCCTGTCACTTTGAGCTTGGTGGAGGTCAAAGAGCCCGTATAGCGGCCAATGCCGAACTCGGCCAAGTGGTTGGCCAACACTTTGCCTTGTTCAAAAAGAGGAGCCACCAGACCATAGGCGATACCACGGTGCGCAGCGCATTCGCCAACGGCCCAGATTCGTGGGTCCGTAACGGTTTGCAGGGTATCGCTGACCACGATGCCACGGTTGACATGCAAGCCCATCTTCTCAGCCAGTGCCGTGTTGGGACGAATGCCCACGGCCATGACCACCAAGTCGGCATTCAGTTGCGTGCCGTCTTTGAATTCAACTTGGCTTACGCGGCCGCTGTCGTTGCCGACCAACGCAGCCGTTTGCGCGCTCATGCGGAACTGCATACCGCGCGCTTCAAGTGAGGCTTGCAGCATTTGCGCGGCCACCTTGTCAAGCTGACGCTCCATCAGCCATTCGCTCACATGCACCACGGTGACTTGCATGCCACGCTTCATCAGGCCGTTAGCCGCTTCCAAGCCAAGCAGGCCGCCACCAATCACCACCGCATGCTTGTATTTCTTAGCCGCATCGATCATGGCTTGTGTGTCGGCGATATCACGGTAAGCCAGCACGCCTTGCAGGTCTTTGCCAGGTAGAGGCAGTATGAAAGGGTTGGAGCCAGTAGCCATGACCAAACGGTCATAAGGAGCGGTGACCTTTTCGCCTTGCGCGTTTTCTGCGCTTACGGTTCGTTGGACCCGGTCCACTTCAGTGACTTTCCATCCCGCGTGAAGCTTGATGCCGTTGTCGGTGTACCAAGCCCAATCGTTGAGTACGATTTCATCCAGTGTTTGCTCACCTGCAAGTACGGGCGACAGCAAGATGCGGTTGTAGTTGGGGTGCGGTTCGGCACCGAACACGGTGATGTCGTACAGATCAGGAGCCAGCTTAAGCAGTTCCTCGATAGCCCGGACTCCGGCCATGCCGTTGCCGACCATGACCAATTTCATTTTTTCTTTGTTGTTAACGCGCATGTCCATGGTGTTGTCCTTAAGCGGTCTTTTCCACATGCGCCTGGCGTGTGTACAGGAAATCGATCACTGCCTTACGGTAGCGCTGGTATTCGGTGCTTTCGGCCAATTCAACACGCTGGCGCGGACGGGGCAAGTCCACGCGCAATACCTCTCCAATCGTGGCAGCGGGTCCGTTGGTCATCATCACGATCTTGTCGGACAGCAGTACGGCTTCGTCCACATCGTGTGTAACCATGACAACCGTGCTTTGGGTGCGTGCCACAATTTCCAGAAGTTCGTCTTGAAGCTTGGCGCGAGTCAGGGCATCCAGCGCTCCAAAGGGCTCGTCCATCAGCAGCACTTTGGGCTCCAAGGCCAGCGCGCGGGCAATGCCCACTCGCTGCTTCATACCGCCTGAGATTTCGCCTGGGCGTTTTTGTGCAGCCGGGGTCAGGCCCACCATGTCCAAAGCTGCATCGGTGCGCGCCTTGAGTTTGGCCTTGGTCTCGGTCTTCCCAAACACACGCTCGATGCCCAGGTGAACGTTGTCAAAGCAAGTGAGCCACGGCAACAGTGAATGGTTTTGAAACACCACTGCGCGCTCAGGGCCTGGGCCTGCAATTTCGCGGTTAGCGCAAAGCAGGACTCCGGCAGTGGGGGTAGTCAGACCAGCAATCAAGTTGAGCAAGGTGGATTTGCCGCAACCGGAATGGCCAATCAGGGCTACGAACTCGCCCGTGGCGATTTCCAGGTCGATATCCCGCAACGCCGGAAATAATCCTTTGTTGGTTTTGAAGGTCTGCTCAACGCCTTGAATCTGGATGTATTTGCTGTCATGGTTCATGATTTGACATCCTCAAACGTGAAGGCTGTGGCGATACGGATCAGTGCCAACTCCAAGATCAAACCCACCAAACCAATCACAAAGATGGCGATGATGATGTTTTTAACGTTCAGGTTGTTCCACTCGTCCCAGACCCAAAAGCCAATACCTACGCCCCCCGTGAGCATTTCAGCCGCCACGATCACCAGCCAGGCGGTGCCCACAGCCAAACGGACGCCGGTCAACATGTAGGGCAAAACAGCAGGAAAGAGGATCTTGGTGGCAATCTTCCATTCAGACAGATTCAGTACCCGCGCCACATTCAGGTAATCCTGCGGCACTCGCTGCACGCCCACGGCAGTGTTGATGATCATTGGCCAGATGGAGCAGATGAAAATAGTCCAAATTGCCGCCGGGTTGGCACCTTTGAACACCAGCAAACCAATAGGTAACCAGGCCAGTGGGGACACTGGGCGCAATAAGCTGATGAGCGGGTTGAACATGCGCGAGAGAAAGGTAAAACGTCCTATGACAAAGCCCGCTGGGATTCCGACAATTGCAGCCAAGCCAAATCCCACAGCCACCCGTTCGAGCGACATCAACACGTTCCATCCCAAACCCTGGTCGTTAGGACCTTTGCGATAAAACGGATCTTTGAAAATTTCAATTGCTTGCAGGCCTGTGTCGTAGGGGCTGGGAATGCTGCCTTTGGTGGTGCCAGAAACTAGCGCCCACAAACCGATGAGTAGGCCCAAGCCTATGAGTGGAGGCAATACCGCCATCCAGAAGTTGTTCCACTGCCGGGCGCGTTGTACTTGCTGACTAGCCCTGGCATTGCTGGCAGGGATCTCAGCAGCGTTTGGGGACTCTCTTTTAACAACGACGCTTTTAGAGTTCGCAGGTGAATGAAAAACAGCACTTACCATTTGCTTCTCCGTCACGCTTTGATTTTGAAACCATCGGCATATTTTTTGGGGTCTTTGCCATCCCAAATCACGCCATCTATGAGTTTGCTGGTGCGTAGATCGCTTTTAGGAACGCTGATGTTCATGGCGCTCGCCACGGATTTGTACAAAGCTGTTTGGTTGATTTGTCGTGCAACGCCTAAGTAGTCAGGGTGCTGCTTGATAAGACCCCAGCGCTTATGTTGCGTTAAAAACCACATGCCGTCGGATAAATAAGGGTAGTTGACAGCACCATCATTGAAAAACTTCATGTGGTTTGGATCGTCCCAAGTCTTTCCGAGTCCGTTTTGGTAGCGTCCCAAGATGCGCTGCTTGATCGCATCGACCCCAGTGTTGATATAAGATTTTTGTGCGACTGTTTCAGCCATCTTCAGTTTGTTTTGCAAACCTGCATCGATCCATCGGCTAGCTTCGAGTACAGCCATCATGACGGCTCGCGTGGTGTTGGGGTATTTCTGAACAAATTCAGCAGTCGTGCCCAGTACTTTTTCTGGGTGATCTGTCCATATTTCTTGGGTTGTGTTGGCTGTGATGCCGATGCCATCCATGATGGCGCGGTGGTTCCAAGGCTCTCCTACACAAAATCCGTCCATATTTCCGACGCGCATATTGGCTACCATTTGAGGTGGCGGCACTGTAATCAGCTTGGCGCCAGACAACGGATTGATTCCTGCAGCAGCCAACCAGTAGTGCATCCACATGGTATGTGTACCTGTTGGAAAAGTGCCTGCAAACGTGTATTCGCGAGGGTTTGCAGCCATGTATTTAGCTAGGGATGGGCCATCAACCGCGCCCTTATCGGCAAGGGCTTTGGACAAACTGATGGCTTGGCCATTGTTGTTAATTGACATCAAAACTGCCATGTCTTTTTTGGGACCGCTTATGCCCAAGTGAACCCCGTAGATCAAGCCGTACAAGACATGGGACATGTCTAGCTCTCCATTAACCAATTTGTCCCGAACACCTGCCCAGGAAGCTTCTTTGCTTGGAACGATCTTGACGCCATACTTTTGATCGAACCCAAGGACTGAAGCCATGACAACGCTGGCGCAATCGGTTAGCGGGATGAAGCCGATCTTGACTTCCTTCTTTTCGGGTGCATCGGAGCCTGCTGCATAAACCATAGATCGCAGGGCGGGCGAAACGCCTGCTGCGCCTACGGCTGCGGCCTGAAGGACGGTGCGACGGTTAAAACTGGTTTTCAGAATGTCGATCATGGCGAAACTCCTAGTGAGGTTTTGAAAACAAAAAAGGCGTCCTCATGTCATTGACGCCTGTTGTGCAGGGCGCGAACGCATGGGGACGCCTTTGTCCGATGTGAGTTCACCCGCCATTGGGTAATCTCACGTTTGACCTTCGTTGGTCTTGCTTTAGTTTAAGCAAGCCGCGTGCCAGGGTTTTATTGGGCTACACGCCCTAAATTCGAATGATTATTTGGTTTGGGCACCGTTGGGGAGCATTGATGCGCACCAATCTGGTGCGAACCTCATCCAAGCAACTCAGCCATTTCAATTATTTGTTGCGCGATTTCGGCCAGCTTCACGCCTTTGTTCATGGCCGCTTTGCGCATGCGGGCATAGGCAGCTTGTTCGTTCAGGCCTTGGCGTTGCATCAACAAGCCCTTTGCGCGGTCAATGAGCTTCCTATCGCTCAGTTCTAATCGGGCGCTATCTAGTTCGGCCAAGAGGGCCTGCTCGTGCTTGAAGCGGGCTAGCGCTACCGTCAGGATCGGGTGTATCCGCTCCGGTGACAGACCAGCGACGATGTAGGCTGTCACACCTGCAGCTAAAGCTTCATTCATGGGACGCGTGTCGCTGTCATTGGTGAACATCACAATGGGACGGCGCTCGTCGCGCGTGGCCATGACCACATGCTCCAGCGCATCTCGGGCGTCGCTTTCGGCGTCAACGATCACCATGTCGGCTTGTAACTGGGCCAACCGCTCAGTCAAAAATACATCTGCGGGTAAGGTGGCCACTAGGTTGTAGCCCGCTTCGAGCAGGCCAATACGCAGAAGACGCGATCTTTCTTCAGTCGCCTGTGCCTGCTCGTCTCCGTCTGACACTGAAGCTGGGTCAGAAATTATCACAACAATTCTTAAAGCTTCAATCATGCAATTTCTGTAGCAATAAACATGCCGATGCATGGATCACAAGCTTTTGTATCTCAGTCTGATTCGACGGCACGGCTCTTGCTGGAAATTTATCGGTCAAAGTTGACGTTGAAAATGAATTACGAAAAGATGAAAAATTCAGGATTGCTAGAGTCGGTCAGTGAGCTAATGTGTATGCGCAGAACCGTTTTGCCTAAGAGGCTGGAAATGCCAGGACCAGATGGTAATCAGTTACAAGCTTTGTTAGCAGCAGCAGCTACAAGTCCAGACCATGATCAGTTATCACCTTGGCGTTTAGTGCTCATTCCAGATGAACACCGTCAATCATTGGGGCAGATTTTTGCGGAAGCTCTGCGCGAACGTGATACAAACATCTCGATGGAAAGAATGTCGCTTTGTCAGGAGAAAGCGCAGCGCGCACCCATGTTACTTTTGCTGATAGTAGATTTTGAAAAGGGTGATCAGAAGATTGATCTCATGGAACGTCTCATTTCTGCTGGGTGTGCATTACAAAATATGCTGCTATTGGCTACAGCTATGGGGTATGGCTCTGCACTGACCAGTGGCAAGGCACTGAGATCAAAAGCACTTCGTGAGGGGTTTGGATTGAAAGAGGGTGAACAAGCTGTTTGCTTTTTGAGTATCGGAACCGAGATTGCCCAAGCGCCCGAAAAACCTCGAAAAAATATTCGTGAGTTTTATAGCGTATGGACATCCCGTGCATGAGACAGTTAAAGCACCACTTAAAGTCAGCTGTCGCGGACAAAGATCACAATCGTAATTTAAGTTTTTGTTGAGAAGCGTCACCACAGGTTATTTAAGTCGATGGTATTTGCGTGGCTTTTATGACTCAAAGACTAGAAATTCATTACCCAACGGCCGCCTTCATTTGCTTCTGGGCAGACGCACTTGACTAAGCCCTTCTGTCCTAAGTCCGCTTTGGGTCGAAAGGGCACAGTGGGGGAACCTAGCAGGATCTAATTCTGGAGCCCTTAGCACAGAGGTTCTGAAAACTCTCGGTACAAGAAGATGTCTCAACATTTATAAAGATGAACTGGACCCCAAGTGCTTGATCGGCTTGCCCTTGGGGGGTTTAGGCGGTTTGCGATCTGGTATCTTCTAGCCCGCCAAAACAAGTCCTGCTAACTCGCTCAGCCAAGTTCTCAGGCGCTCAGAGCCCCGCACTACGCGGGGCTTTTTGCTTTGGGCTGCTGACTGGCCCCATG